>Ga0351861_1010_pt1 | contig 49176 bp, 47 predicted proteins | sample BONcelHFGM3001F9_FD_206795 | JGI IMG/M metagenome (GOLD analysis project Ga0351861, IMG submission 206795) | Enriched cells from coal bed in the Powder River Basin, Montana, United States - BONCAT cells FGM rep2 HSBNCT.FGM.300.1.F9 ...
GTTTCGTGTTAGGAGTTCAGAGTTCCAAGTTTTTTTGATTGTTGAAACCGATTCATTAAGTAACATTTTCCCGTCAATGACAACCGCCAAAATGTTGAAATTGAACTGAAAACCACACCAACCCGGAACCCTGAACCCGCAACAAGAAACCAGTGCGGAGCCGCTAAAAATCAGCTTTTACTGAATCATCACGTGACAACTTCCCGACAGCGACGGTTCTTTTTCCTTTTTTCTTGGTTCTGGTTACTTGTTCCTGGTTTCTTGTTACTTGTCTGCTTGGCTCTTTTGCCTTGGCTCTTGTTCCTTGGTTCATGTTCCTTACTTGGCTCTTTTGCCTTTTGTCTTGGTTCTTGGTTCTGGTTTCTTGGTTCTTGGTTCTGGTTTCTTGTTACTTGTCTGCTTTAGGCCTGACGAAGGGAGTAAACCAAATGACGAACTATCCTGCACATCCATTTTTTCCTGTACTTTTGAAGTTTAATTCAGCTATTGCGAAGCATGCTTTTCCGTCAGGTCATAGGTCAGGATGCCCTCAAGCAGAAACTCATCCAGTCTGTTACCGAAAGCAGGGTAAGTCATGCCCAGATGTTTCTGGGCCCTCCGGGGAGCGGGAAACTTGCCCTTGCACTGGCTTATGCAACCTACATCAACTGCACCGCCCGGAAGCCAGAAGACAGCTGTGGCGTTTGTCCGTCGTGCATCAAAATGGGAAAACTCATCCATCCCGACCTGCACGCTGTTTTTCCAACTACCACTACAAAGAAGATAAAAAGCAATCCCGAATCGGTGCTTTTTATGGAAGAATGGCGGCAGTATGTGGTGCGCGAAGGGGCCTACACCAACCTGAACGACTGGTACAATTTTCTTAGTGTTGAAAACAAACAGGGAACCATCTTCACCCGCGATGCCAACGAACTGATCAGAAAGCTTGGATTTAAGGCATATGAAGCCGAGTATAAAATTGCTATCATCTGGATGGCCGAGAAAATCAATATTCAGGCAGCCAACAAACTGCTCAAACTGCTCGAAGAACCACCTGCCAAAACCCTGTTCATGCTGATTGCCGAAGAGCAGGAAGAGATACTGCCTACGGTGCGCTCCCGCACCTATCTGGTTAAGGTTCCGCGAATTCACGATCAGGATGTGCTGAAAGCCCTTGTTGAGCGCTATCAGTGCAGGGAGGCCGAAGTGAGGGAGGCTGCCATGCTGGCCGAAGGTAACTGGCTTGAGGCTGTCCGGCTTCAGGAAAACAATGAAGAGGAAAAGTATTTTTTCAGAACATTTCAGCAATGGATGCGGCTGTGTTTCAAATCGGCCATACCCGAATTAACCGATTTCACGGCAAACATTGCCACCATCGGCCGCGAAAAACAAAAAGCTCTGCTGCACTACGGTCTCCATGTGTTCCGAAACGGGATGCTGGTTAACAGCCGCCTGAACGACCTGCTCAGAATCACGGATGAAGAAAAGGAATTTAACCTGAAGTTCGCACCCTTTGTCAATGCAGTGAATATCGAATCCATGATCCGCCTGATGGAGGAAGGAATCAACCACATCGAACGAAATGCACATGCCGGGATACTGTTCACCGATATCAGCCTGAAAATGGTGAAGTTGCTCAGGATGAAAAACTGATTGTGCAGGCTGTGGCACAGAGTTGTACAGAGAATCACAGAGTGCCATAGCGTTTTATTGAATCTTTTTCTTTATTCAACTTCGTGTCTCCTTTGTGTCCCTTTGTGCCACAGCCAAGAATCCTCCAAACAGCAATTGCGCTCAAAGTTCATTTCTCTTTATGTAACTCCGTTCTTCTTCGTAACTTTGTGCTGTAAATTGAACATCAATGTCCGAACAACATACAGGCAAGGGAGCTGAGCTTTTCGTTCCGAGAGGCTGCTGCCGTGCCCCCCGCGTATTTAATCCCAAAGACCGCATTTTTCAGCACCAATGCTGCAAACTCGACGAGCACAACTGGCTTAAGGGCTACGAAAGCCCTGTGGAGGCCGGTCAGCTCAGGATAGCCGAGGTTAGGTTTAAGAACGGCAGAAAGGATTTCTTCTCCTACACCCGCGATATCGAACTAAAAGAAGGAGAAATCATTGCTGTTGAAGCCAGCTCAGGACATGATATCGGCATAGTGACACTAACCGGAGATGTGGTTGCGCTGCAGATGAAACGCAAAAAAGTAGCGCAAAACCCCGACGAACTTAAAAAAGTTTACCGGCACGCAAAGCTTGCTGATGTCGAGAAATGGGTGAGTTCGATTGAACTCGAAAACCATACACTGTTCAATACCAGAGAAATAATCAGTGAGCTTGGACTCGACATGAAGCTTAACGATGTTGAGTATCAGGGCGACAAAACCAAAGCAATTTTCTATTACACTGCCGAAGACCGGGTAGATTTCCGCATCCTCATCAAACGACTGGCAGAAGAATTCAGGATCAGGATCGAGATGAAGCAGATAGGCGCCCGTCAGGAAGCAGCCAAACTGGGAGGCATCGGCTCGTGTGGAAGGGAACTCTGCTGCTCATCCTGGATGGCCGATTTTTGCTCGGTTTCGACCCATGTTGCCCGCGCACAGCAGTTATCGCCTAACCCGCAGAAACTCGCCGGACAGTGTGGTAAACTTAAATGCTGCCTCAATTATGAGTATGCTGCTTATGTGGATGCACTGAAGGACTTTCCGGATGACCGGATCAGCCTGAAAACCAAACAGGGTGATGCTACCCATCAGAAAACCGATGTGTTTCGCAAACTAATGTGGTACAGCTATACACACGAACGTATGAACCTGATGGCCATACCTATTGACAAGGTGAAGGAAATCATCGAAAGCAACCGTAAAGGAAAGTTTCCGGACAAGCTCGAAGACTTTGCCTTCCTTAAAGAACAGCATGCCGATTTTGGAAACAACAGCAACGATGGTGAACTCACACGATTCGACTGACACAATAAATTGCTCATTTCTGCATTCTTAACCAAAGCCAAATGCTATGAGATTTCCCATGTTTTTTATCCTGATGGTCTCGATACTGTTCTTGTCAGTTGCCTGCGATCCGGGCAGGGTAATGGATGAGAACATGCCGGTATCCGAAGAAGGATGGAGCAAGGATCATAAAGCCTCCTTTGAAGTGCATATTGGCGACACAGCAGCCAATTACAGGTTTTTTATCAACCTGCGCAACAGTGTAGATTACAGGTATAGCAACTTTTATCTGTTTCTGAACACACGTTTTCCGAATGGAAACATTACACGTGATACCATCGAGTGCCTGCTTGCCGATCCGGCAGGGAAATGGCTGGGTCGCGGAAGCGGCAAACTCAGGGAAAACCAGATCCTGCTCAATCCCTCATTAAGGTTTCCGCTCAAAGGAACCTATCATTTTGAGGTGGAACAGGCCATGCGTGATGAGGTGCTCAAAGGAATCACTGATATCGGAATCAGAATACAAAAAGAAAGCTGAACAGCAACATAATCATTTGTTTACATGACAGCCTCACCCAAAGGGAACAACCCGTTTAAAAAGTTTTTTTTCAGATTCTGGATGGTTTATCTGGTGCTTCTTGCAGCAGTTGTTATTTTCTTCTACGGCATTGCCTTTCAGTGGTTTGGCCCCATGCCCTCATTTGAAGAGTTGGAAAACCCCACCACCAATCTGGCTTCAGAAATCTATTCGGCTGATGGTGTGCTTCTGGGTACTTATTACATTGAGAACAGATCTAACATTCATTTTCAGGAACTTTCGCCAAATATGGTGAGTGCGCTACTTGCTATTGAAGACATCAGGTTTACCGAGCACACTGGTATTGACAGAAAAGCCCTGATCAGGGTTGCCTGGGGTGTAGTCACAGGAAACAAAAAAGGCGGGGGCAGCACACTGACACAGCAACTTGCCAAGAACCTGTTTCCGCGCAGCCAGAACCTCAGTACATCCAAACTCGTTATCCGTAAGTTTCAGGAGTGGGTAACGGCAACCAAACTCGAAAGGAATTATTCCAAAGAGGAAATCATGGCAATGTACCTGAACACAGTAGCATTTGGCAGCCATGCCTATGGCATCAAATCAGCATCGCTTACATTTTTCAATAAACCGCCCGACTCATTGCTGATTGAGGAAGCTGCCCTGATGGCCGGCGTGGTGAATGCGCCTACCTGGTACAGCCCTGTGCGCAATCCTGAGCGCGCCCTGCAACGCCGAAACCTCGTGATCACTAAAATGGCCGAATACGGTTTTATCACTGCACAGGTGGCCGACTCAGTTAAAAGGATTCCCATTGATATGGACAATTATGGCATCATGGATCATAATGCAGGCCAGGCAAACTATTTCAGGGAATTCCTCCGGGCACAAATGCACACATGGTGCGCAAACCATTTCAAAGCCGATGGTACACCCTATAACTTGTATAAGGATGGATTGAAAATTTACACGACCATTCACTCAAAAATGCAGCAATATGCCGAGGAGTCGGTGCGCGAACATCTGGGGCTTGATCTTCAACCGGCATTTCACAAACACTGGAAAGGCTATCCGAATGCCCCCTTTGTGTTTCCGCCACAGGACATGCGCACCGAAGTGGAAAAAATCATGCAGCAGGCAATCCGCAGAAGCGACCGCTACCGGCTGTTGAAGGCTGAAGGTGCCGGTGCAGATGAGATCAACCAGTCGTTCCGGACACCCGTCCGTATGCGTGTGTTTTCGTGGAATGGCCCCGTGGACACAGTAATGACACCGCTCGACTCCATCCGCTATTACAAGCATTTCCTGATGTCGAGCCTGTTATCAGTTGAGTCGAAGACAGGGTTTGTGCGTGCTTACGTTGGTGGAAATGACTACAGTTTTTTCAAATACGACCATGCAACACAGGCCCGCAGACAGGTTGGCTCTACCTTTAAACCATTTCTTTATACCCTCGCCATGCAGGAAGGCGAATATTCGCCCTGCTACAAAGTGCCCAACATAAAATACAGCGTGCAGCTGTGGGATGGCACATTCTGGGAACCACGAAACTCGTCAGACGAACGCATCGGCGAAGAAGTAACGCTCAAATGGGCCCTGGCCAACTCCAACAACTGGATTTCGGCCTATCTGATTAAACGGTTCTCACCCGAGTCGGTAATACAAATGGCACGTAATATGGGTGTTACGGCTCCTATAGATCCGGTGCCTGCTATTGCTCTTGGAACACCTGATATATCGCTTTATGAAATGGTTGGAGCCATGAATACTTTTTCCAACAAAGGGGTTTATGTGAAACCGGTGTTTGTAACCCGCATTGAGGATAAAAACGGAAATGTCATTGACCGCTATGTGCCTGAAAAAAATGAAGCTATGGATGAAGTCACAGCCTTCAAAATGATTCAGCTGATGAAGGGTGTGGTCGAAAGCGGCACAGGTATCCGGCTGCGGTTCAAGTATAAACTCAACAATCCTATCGCCGGCAAAACAGGTACAACCCAAAACCAGTCCGATGGATGGTTCATGGGCATCACCCCCGACCTAACTACAGGTGTTTGGGTAGGAGCCGAGGACAGAAGTGTGCATTTCAGGACCATCAGTCTCGGGCAGGGAGCCAATATGGCGCTTCCTATCTGGGCACTCTACATGAAAAAAATCTACAATGATCCCAGCCTGAAAGTAAGCCAGGGTGATTTTGAAAAACCCCTCGCCGATGTAAGCATCGAATTCGACTGTGATAAGTACGACAAAAACCAGCGCAGACCTGGCGCAACCCGCAACACTGGCCTGGAAGACGACTTTTAATCTGCCCTGCTGATTGAACTATATCGGCTTATGGCTGTTTTGGTTCATAAATGTTAACTTCGGGCTTTATGAGGCTGGTTACCTATTTATTTATAGTTTTTCTGGCACATTCATCCCTTGCCCAACCCATTCAGGTGGGCAATCCGGTGAGGTTTCTGGCACTTGGCGATTCATACACATTCGGACAGGGTGTCAGCCTGCAAGATCGCTGGCCCGCACAATTTGCTACTGAATTGACCAATCTGAACTTCCAGGTTGACGAAATGCGCGTGATTGCTCAAACAGGATGGACCACCTCGGCTCTGCAACAGGCCATCAACCAGCAATTGCCCATTGAAGGCTATAATCTTGTTTCGCTGCTTATCGGGGTGAACAACCAGTTTTTTGGAGGCAGCATTCAAACGTATTCGGCACAATTTCAGGCTTTGCTTGAACAGGCCATTGCCCTGGCTGGCGGAAATCCGGCACGGGTTTTTGTGCTTTCCATCCCCGATTATGCCTACACACCATTTGGCAATGGAAATCCCGCAATAAGTGCAGAAATAGATGCATTCAACAATGCAAACCGCACCATTACAGCACAATATCAGGTACGTTATGTTGATGTAACACCGATATCAAGGCTTGGCCTGCAACAACCGGAACTCGTAGCAAGCGACAACCTGCACCCCAGCGCACTGATGTACAGGCTGTGGGTTGAAGAAATCCTGCAATACGTTGAGAAAGAGTTGAATGTTGGTGAAACACGACATGAAAAGCCTGTCGTCTTCCACGTCGGGAATCAACTTGTAATTAATTTTGCTTCTCCTGCGAAATTCATTATTAGCAACTTAAGTGGGAGTGTCCTGTTGCAGGGCAGCCTGAATGGAGAACAACCAACAAGCGTTTCAATGAATCCTTATCCCAACGGTGTGTATGTGCTACAGATAGATGACGGTCGTGGCAATGTTTCGGCAACAAAAATTTTGCTGTACAATTAAATTCAAGACATTTCTGATCATACTTACACCTTAATTGATTTTGAAAAATCCTTGCCATTTTCCTGATAATTTTCATACATTTGCACCCCTGTTGTACAAAAACAGGCCTTGTAACTTGGTTGCAAGAGGGCCTATAGCTCAGTTGGTTAGAGCACCTGACTCATAATCAGGTGGTCCCAGGTTCAAGCCCTGGTGGGCCCACATAATACAAAAGGGAGTCGCAACGGCTCCCTTTTTCTTTTCTGCTTTGCATTTTTTAACAATTATTCAACCCGCATCTAATGTTTTCTGTCATCGAATGTATCATCTTTGCGGTGTTAAATAATCAAAACATTTCATTACCATGCATGATGCTTATCCGGGAATAAAGAACATCATATTCGATTTTGGAGGGGTAATCCTCGATATTGACCCTCAATTGACCATCAACGAGCTGAAAAAACTGGGCGTGGATGATGCCACAGTGTTTCTGAGTAAGGATTTTCAGGAAAACGTCATGGATAAATTTGAGCGTGGCATCCTCACCCCTGAAGGGTTTAGACAGAAAGTGAGGGAAGTGGTCAGCGCTGATGTGTGCGATCAGGAAATTGACGATGCCTGGAACGCGCTTTTGCTCGACATCCCGAAAGAACGTATTGCCGTCATTGAACAGGTGAAACAAAACTATCAGATTTTCCTGCTCAGTAACTCAAACGAAATTCATTATGAGCTATACCTCCGCGATTTGCAGCTAAGGTTTGGCTTCTACGAATTCGACCAATTGTTTCATAAGGCTTATTTTTCATTCGACCTGCACCTGAGCAAACCCAACCCTGACATATTCGAATTTGTGATGAACCAGCACAAGCTTGTTCCTGCCGAAACCCTGTTCATTGACGATACGCTGGAACACATTGAGGCAGCCCGTAAACTCGGATTGCGCACCTACCACCTTGTAAAGCCTCAGCGTGTTAGGGATTTATTTGTTGACGGCTGGCTTAAAGAAGACCTTCCTGTAGTGTAGTATCCTGGTGTGCAGGGCCTCTTTGGGGCGTAAAACCTTCGTAATACCTGCCTATTTCGTCGAGAATGGAAGATAGTTCATCGTAGATTTCAGTGCCCATAATCCTGATCCGGAAGGGCTTAAAATTAGGAAATCCCTTAAAATAATCGCTCCAGTGCTTCCGCATTTCGAGCAGTGCCAGTCGCTCACCTTTCCACTCAACCGATTTTTGCAGGTGGATTCTGCTGATCCTCAATCGTTCGTGTACATCAGGCAGTTCAGACAACTGACCATTTTGCAGGTATTGTTTCACTTCAGCAAACACCCATGGATTGCCATAGCTCCCGCGGGCAATCATCAGCCCGTCAACCCCATATGTGTCTCTGAAATGTTTTGCCGATGGCCCATCCACGACATCCCCGTTGCCGAACACGGGAATGTTCATTCGCGGGTTGCGTTTCACCTCTCCTATCAGTGTCCAGTCGGCGGGCACACTCGAACGCGTTGTCCGCAACCTCCCGTGTATGGTGATGGCCTGAATGCCGACATCTTGCAGTTTTTCGGCAATTTCAACGATATCCTTGCGGCTTTCGTCATATCCTAAACGGGTTTTCACCGTAACCGGCAAATGCGTGGCTTTCACCACAGCAGCGGTCATCTCTACCATCTTGGGGATGTTGTTCATGATGCCGCTTCCGGCTCCCCGGTCGGCCACCTTGCGCACAGGACAGCCATAATTGATGTCAATAATGTCCGGATTGGCTCTTTCGGCATATTCCGTTGCCCTGACCATCGAATCAATGTCGTGCCCGAATATCTGAATGCCAATGGGCCTCTCGAACTCGCTGAAATCAAGTTTTTTCACACTTTTTGCAGCATCGCGGATCAGGCCTTCCGACGAAATAAACTCAGTGTACATGATGTCGGCACCGAACATTTTGCACACATAGCGAAAAGGGGGGTCGCTCACATCTTCCATAGGTGCAAGCAATATGGGAAACGCTCCCACTTCAATATGTCTGATTTTAACCAAAAGGATAGTGATTTAGGGGCTGCAAAAATAGTATTTTTGCCCTGTACTGCAATTCGCCAACATCAGATGAAGCTCACCCCATTGTTCCAACATACCTCAAACGGTGCACGTATTATCTTATTCTTATGCATTGTCTTACTGAGTTCAGTAGTTGTGATGGCTCTTTCGTGGATGGTGGCTTCACTTGTTTTCGGTATTCCGGTTAGCGACATTGGGTTGGTTATGGGTGACTTGCAAAGTTCAACAGGTCTTAATATTGCCCGGTTTGTGCAGATTGGGAGCCAATTGGGGCTTTTTCTGATACCACCGCTGTTGATGGCATTTCTGGTGAGTTCAGGCCCATTAAAATGGCTAGGATTTCGCAGGAAATTACCGCTGGGGCAGCTGATTCCAGGGGTTATGCTAATATTTGTTGCTCTTCCGTTTCTGCATTGGCTTTCCGGGATAAATGATGGTTTGAACCTTCCTGACTGGCTTTCAGGAATCGAAGCCTGGATGCGTGAGCAGGAAGATTATGCTGAGTTGATTACCAATAAGTTCCTTGATGTACAAGGTGTGTCATGGCTTTTGTTCAATCTAATGATGGTGGCTGTAATACCCGGCATTGGAGAGGAAATGTTGTTCAGGTCCGTATTGCAGCCCTTGCTTTCAAGGGTGTTCAGAAGTGTTCACTTAGGTATATTGCTGACGGCTTTGGTTTTTGCTGCCATGCATCTTCAATTTTATGGTTTTCTTCCCCGGCTGGTTTTGGGCATGTTTATGGGTTATGCCTTTTATTTGAGTAGCAACATCTGGTTGCCTGTGATCATGCATACAGTGAACAATGGGGTTGCTGTGGTCATACATTACCTGCACTTCAACGGTCTTACAGCGGTTTCCGTAAAGGATGCTGCTTCATTTTCTGATAACTATTTCTTTGTTGCCCTGAGTGTGTTGTTAAGTGCATTATGCCTGATGATCATGGTTCGGTCATCATCAGCCACAAAAAAAGAGGTTCAGCCTGCTGCCGAACCTCTTTATAAGGAATAGTAATCTGATTTCTTATTTTGCGATTCCCTTCAGGGTCGAATAATTGATCCTGAAAGAGCCTGCTTTTCGCAGTTCCTGTTTCACATCGGTAACGACGCCCATTTTGGTTTCGCTGTGCACTTTAAGCGATGTTGTCAGGAGAGGCCTGTCGGCTTCATTCCTTGCTTCACGCTCAGATGCAATGAATTCCGGAATTTCGTTCACCCTTGCAAACTGATCGTTGAGCTGGATCCTCGATTCGGTTCCATACATGGTTGCATTGGTGGGTGGTCCGATGTAGATATAACTGACCAGCGATTTTTTTTCCAGCTTCTGAACTTCAGTGGCTGTAGGCAGTTTCATTTTCACCTTAAGAGTAACTTCGCGCATCACGGTGGTTACCATGAAGAAGAACAGAAGCATGAAAATGATGTCGGGCAACGACGAGGTATTGATGGCCGGTGAGCCTTTGCCTTTTTTGGTTTTGAACTTCGACATATTATTTACCTCCTATACTTTCGGGTTCAGCTTCTGATATACGCACAGGTATGGCCTCGTTGATGGCTTTAACCTTATCTTCATCGGTAAGCTGCGAGAACCTAACCCCGAAACGATCTTTGGAAAGCTCATCGCGAAGTTCGTTGAATGCACGTGCCAGTTCGTTTTGCACCCTGATATACATATCATAGGATGTTCCCCTGTCGTTTTTAAGCGAGATAACACCTTTTGAGGTGTACACATCGCCAAGCATTGCAATGTTTTTCAGCTCAACTTCAGGGTAACTGGGGTTGTCGGGATAGTGTGGCAACATAAAGTTCTTTGCCACATCCTTCAGTGTTTCAACGCTTCCGGGGAGGCCATTGACGAGTAACCTGTCGTTTTTATTGACAAGTACGTTCATGATATTACGTTCCTTGATTTTCTGATCTATTTCTTCCTCAACCGGAGGGGGGAGGCGGCGGATGATGCCGGTGTCCACGTCCATCGTAGTTGTTACCAGGAAGAAAATCAGCAACAGGAATGCAATATCAGCCATCGAGCCTGCATTGATTTCTGGTGATGCTCTTCTAGCCATACTTGTTTATTTTAACAGTTTAGAAACACTCGAATAAATCACTGCGAGTATGGCAAATCCAGCTGTGATGTATGTGAACAGGAGTCCCATACCAACCAGTTTCGACGTGTGCTCAGTGATTTTCATCTGTTCCAGTTTGATTTCGCTGAAACTATTGCCTGCCAGTGAGTAGGAAATAATGGCCACAACGGCAACAATCCCGACACTGATCAGCAATTTTACGGCATTTTGTGGGTTTTGAACATAGCTATAGATGGGTGAAGCAATGGCGATAATGATGCCTGCGACCAGCAGAATGTAGCTCCACCGGAGTAAAAACGATTCTGTGATCGCACCGGTATAGAACAGCACTCCGAAAATCGCTGACAAACCCATCAGCGCAATCAGCACCCAACCTACATATTTTGATAGATTGTCATTCATGGTGCTTATTTTTTGGAGTATTTATTCAACATATCAATGAAGCTGATCGAGCTGTCTTCCATATTGTTTACCAACGAGTCAATCTTTGATATAATATAGTTGTAGAAGATCTGCAGGATAATTGCAACAATAAGACCGAATACGGTGGTCAAAAGGGCTATTTTAATACCGCTGGCAACGATTTGGGGAGAGATATCACCGGCAGCAGCAATATCATCGAAGGCCTGGATCATACCGATAACCGTACCCATAAACCCGAGCATGGGTGCGAGGGCAATAAACAACGAAATCCAGCTTACACCGCTTTCGAGGCGGCCAGTGACTACAGAGCCATAGGCAATGATGGATTTTTCAACTTCATCAATACCTGAGTTGTAACGCAGCAATCCCTGATAGAATATGCTGGCAACCGGTCCACGGGTGTTGCGGCACAGGTCTTTGGCCTGCTCAATGTTGTTGGCCTGGAGGGCTTCGTCAATTCCGGCAAGCAGCTTCTTGGTGTTTGAAGCACTCAGGGTGAGGTAAATTATTCTTTCGATACTGATGGCCAAACCGAAGATGAGGGTCAGCAGAACGATGCCCATGAAGGCCGGACCGCCATCAATGAACTGCTCTTTGATCACTTCATGAAAGGTCTGAGGTTTTTCGGGCTCGGCAGTCATGACTGTCGTTTGGGTCTGCGCAGGCGCTTCTACTGCTGTTGTTTCCTCAGTCTGTGCAGCAGGTTGTTCCTCGGTTTGTGCAAACATCAGGCTTGAAGTGCCGAACAACAGGATGCCTGCCAGGGTCAGTAATGCAATTAATTTTTTCATAAGCTAAGAAATGTTGATTACTAAAATAAACTCGGTTTTTGTGTGGTTATTATTAATATGTGTTGAAAATTACCAATAAGCCGCAAATGTATAAATAAAAAGGAAACATGAATCCTTATCTACATTAAGATTTTGTTTCATCACGTTCAGCGGAGAGAGCGGGATTCGAACCCGCGGTACCCTTTTGAGGTACACACACTTTCCAGGCGTGCGCCTTCAACCACTCGGCCATCTCTCCTTGCACTCTGCTTTTCATCAGCAGATCACTTGCCCGTCAGGGGACAAATGAGCCGCCAAAAGTAGGTATTTTTTTATTCCCTGTCAAAGCAAATTCTTTGTTCGGCTTCATCCTTTAAGTTAGCGTTCCTGCTTACTGAGCTGAATAACTCTTCACGATCAGTTTTGTGGTGACATGATGAGTTTCTGAAGCCATATGAAGCATATAAACACCAGGAATTATATTGTTTAGCCTGAGATCACCTGGGGCTTCAACCTCTGTGGACATCACTGCACGACCCAAAGCATCCATGATCACAATCCGGGTTTTCGAACCGGCTGATGACGCTATCCTGATATGGTCCGTTGCGGGATTGGGGTAGAAGGTGAAGGGGGTTTCATGTTCGGGCATGTCAGTGACGATGCGGCTCACCTCAAAATCGTCAATAAAGATGCCGTCGCCCGTTACCCATGAATCACTGTAAAACCTGAACCTGAGTTGCACATGCTCCGATCCAAGATAATTGTTCAGGCTGTAGGTTTTCTTCTGCCAGTTTTGCTGGATTCCGTTGAATGATGCCATTTCAATCCAGTTTTCGCCATTGGATGAGATTTCGAAATACACATAATCATAGCCTGATTCGAGGTCGAAACGTGTCCAGAAAGAGGCTGTTGCTTCCTCAAAATCGCCGTTGAGCCCGAAAGGACGCAGGTAGGCATAACTGGTAACATTATTTTGGTAAGCGCCATTTGGACTGTCGGCCAGGCTATGTGCCGGACTGTGGCTCGAAAGGCTGGTCAGCCCCCAGCTTTGTGAGGTCTCCCACCAGGTATCTCCTGCCTCGAAATCATCGGCATAGGGCAGCAAAAGTAACGGCCGGGGTGTGGCCGAAACCGCTGCTGACCTGTCTGATTCATCGTCCGTTCCGGCGAAGACTGCCGTAACCTGATATTGGTATTCAGTATCGTTAACGACATCGAAATCTTCATAATCTGCTGTTTCTGAACCTCCGATCAAATTGTTATCGCGATAGATGTTATAATGATCCACGCCCTCCATTACTGTCCAGCTTAACCTGACCAGGTTGTCGAAACCAAGTGCTTTCAGGTTTCGGGGCGGAGTGATCCTGTTTGCCAGTGAAGCTGCCGATGCAAGCGACGCCTGCACAAAAACCCTGGCCTGTGCAGAGTTGTTGTAGCTGGGTCCGACAAGGTCATTGGAAGTATGGATATAGGGGCTGTAATTCTGTGAATCCTCGAAGGGGAAAATTCCCATAAAACCATTGTTGTTGAATGAAGTGTGGTCGCTGTCGCCGCCCTGAAGCATGCCCGGCTCAACCAGAAATCCCGGGAGGTATATGCCACAGATGTCTGTGTAAAAATCGGCTAGTTCCTGTGCTGATGGAGGATAAATAAGATCGGTATGAATGTAGCTGCCGTTTTGCAGATAGCCGATCATGTCGAGGTTAAAATATCCGTGAATATCCATTCCCTGCTGGGCACAACGATTGGCATAGGCTTCGCTGCCATACAGCCCGTATTCTTCGCCCGAGAAGGCGCAGAATATCAGGGTGCGGTCAAAACTGTACTGGCTCATGATCCTCGCAATTTCGAGAACCCCGGCTGTGCCTGATGCATTGTCGTCGGCACCGGGTGCTGCACCACTGTTGGAATATGAATCATAATGAGCGCCCACAACCACATATTCTTCCGGGTAGAGTGTCCCGGTGAGGGTAGAAATTACATTGTCGCTGGCACTGCCACCCGGCATGGAAAAATTCATGATCTCCACCTCAAGGCCCATGCTTTCAAACTCATCTGCGATCCAGTTTTGAGCCTGCACACTTTGCTGGGTATATGCATTTCTGGTTCCATAATCCTCAAGATGCTGAACAGTAGCTGTAATCAGGCTTGCATCAACCTCTTCGATCATGGATGCGATAAATGGATCGGGGGTGTTGCGGGTGCTCACTCTGTATTGCAGCGAACCAGGCATGGTTACCTTTCGGTCCCAAAGCCTCACCATACCATCGTTCTTTGCCGGTTGTGGGATAAAGTCATCGCCGCGGTCAAAACCGGCAACCACAAAATTTTCTTCGATATGAATAAGTTTAGCCTGTTCAGTAAGGCCTTCAAGGTATTCCTTGCGGCTTTCGGGATGTGTAAAAATGAGGTAGTAATGAAAGCCATCGGCCCAGGCATTCGAAGTAATCAGCCGCACATTGCCTTTTGGTGGCAATGCAGAAGTTGCCAGCACAAAGTTACGCCCCAGATAGTTTACATCAACAGAAGGGTTTTGCAATAGCGTAACAACCTGACCTGCATCTTCGGTGTTTATCAGGAACAGTTGCCTGTCCTGTGCAATCGTGTGCATGCTGAAGAGCATCAATAAAAAAAATAACTTTCTCATGTGATTTTATGGTTTGATCCGGCAAAGTTACTGACATATTTTCATTAACAGGCCATTGGGAGAAAATGAAAATGTAGCAAGCTATTATTGATTTAATCGTTTATATATCAGCACATTTAGCGGCAGTTATGGTTTTGTTGGCAGGCAAAATATTCAGGATACAATCCTTATTCTGCTGCATCCATGTAAGGTAAAATATATGGGTTTGTAACCGGACGGACAAATTTTCGTTTTTTTGCAGATCATTTCCATTAATATAATTCCAAGGTGAAACGGACTGAGATAAAAGAAGCCCTGCTGATGCAGGCAACTGATCAGGTGATCAATGTGAAGGGTTGGGTGCGAACAAAACGCAGCAGCAAGAATGTTGCTTTCATTGCATTAAACGACGGCTCAACCATACATAACCTCCAATTAGTGGTTGATTTGGAGCAAATTCCTGAATCCGCACTCGCTTTGGTGCATACCGGAGCTTCGGTCTCTGCCACTGGCAAATTGGTGCCTTCGGCTGGCAGCGGACAGGCAGTTGAGCTTGCTGTTTCGGAGCTTGAGCTGCTTGGTGCTGCCAACCCTGATGAATATCCTTTGCAACCAAAAAAGCATTCGCTTGAGTTTCTTCGCGAAAAGGCCCACCTGAGGTTCAGGACCAACACCTTCAGTGCCATCACACGGCTCAGGCATTCCATGACCTTCGCAATCCATAAGTTTTTCAATGACAGGGGTTTCTATAACATTCATTCACCCATTATCACCGGATCTGATGCCGAAGGGGCAGGCGAAATGTTTCAGGTTACAACGTTGCCTCTTAAAGCCATCCCAATGACCGCAGAAGGAGATGTGGATTTTACGCAGGATTTTTTCGGTAAGGCAGCCAACCTTACCGTTTCGGGACAACTTGAGGCCGAACTTGCAGCGCTTGCCCTGTCAAAGGTGTACACCTTCGGGCCAACTTTCAGGGCCGAAAATTCAAACACTTCGAGGCACCTGGCCGAATTCTGGATGATCGAACCAGAGGTGGCATTCAACGATATAAATGACAATATGGATCTGGCCGAAGATATGCTTCGCTACTTGATCGGTTATGCCCTGGAACACTGCTTGAACGATCTGGAGTTCCTTGCCCGGCGGCTTGAAGAAGAAGAAAAGAACCGAAAGGCAGAGGACCGCTCCATGGAATTGATAGAAAAGTTGAAGTTTGTGCTGGAAAACCCATTCGAACGAATCACTTATACTGAGGCAATAGAAATCCTGAAGAACAGCCAGCCAAACCGTAAAGGAAAGTTTCAGTACCCTGTAAACGAATGGGGTGCCGACCTGCAATCGGAACACGAACGCTATTTGGTCGAAAAGCATTTCAAACGCCCTGTAATCCTGACAAACTATCCCAAAAAGATCAAGGCGTTTTATATGAAGCAGAACGACGACGGACAAACAGTTCGCGCCATGGATGTGTTGTTCCCCGGAATAGGCGAGATCATCGGAGGCTCGCAACGTGAAGAGGAGTATGACAAACTGTTGCAGCGCATGAACGAAATGCACATTCCGCTTGAAACGATGTGGTGGTACCTCGAAACCCGTAAGTTTGGCACCGTGCCCCATGCCGGTTTTGGTCTGGGATTCGAACGACTGATGCTGTTTATCACCGGAATGGGCAACATACGCGATGTGATCCCTTTCCCGCGAACCCCACTGAATTTGGAGTTCTAAAAGCTAATAATCAAGAATAAACCATTGAACTATAACGAAATATGATCCATCAACATATTTTATGCCAATTTTTCATTAATAATGCTGATGGTGCTTCAGGGTCAAATTTGTTTTTTTGTACATTCGTGCTTGAATTGGATCAGGTGACAAAATGCCTCCCATAGCTCTACAGAAATAGTACCATGCTCAACCAAAGGCTCCAGCAAAAACTCCTTCAAAAGCTTTCGCCTCAGCAAATCCTGCTGATGAAGCTGCTGCAGATTCCAACTGTTGCACTGGAGCAAAGGATCAAGCAGGAAATTGAAGAAAATCCGGCGCTTGAAATTGAGGAAGGTTCCGAAGTAGATGAGTACGAAACCAATGATGCTCCTGACGATCAGGATGAGCGGGATGACCCGGATTTTGAAGAAGACGAGTTCGAGTATGACAGCAGTGGGGACGAGTTTGGGTTCGATGATTATATTGATGAGGGGGAAATTCCCGAATACCGTCTGCAGGTAAACAACAGCAGCCGTGATGACGAGCACCACGAAATTCCTTTTGCCGAGGATCAATCGTTCCAGGAGTTGCTCATCCAGCAGCTCGGCTACCGGAAATTAGACGAACGAAAGAACAAAATTGGCCTCTACATCATCGGCAACCTTGATGACGCCGGATACCTTACCCGTCCGGTAGAAGCCCTGATTGACGACCTGCTTTTCGCCCTTAATATCAAGGCAAGTAAAGCCGAAGTAAATGACATACTGAGTATTATACAGGACTTTGACCCTCCCGGAGTGGGCGCACGAAACCTTCAGGAATGTCTGCTTATACAACTCAGGAGAAAACAGGATGAGCACCCGGATATTGACTATAAGCTCCCCATCATGGTGATCGGCAGGTTTTTCAACGAGTTTACCAAAAAGCACTACGACAAAATCATCAAAAGGGCAGAGATCACTGAGGATGAACTTAAAGTGGCCATGAACGAGATACTTACGCTTAACCCAAAGCCCGGAAACTCGATCAGCGAAAGTGCCAAGCTGGTTCAGTATGTGCTCCCTGATTTTATCATTCAAAATACAGATGGTGAACTTGAACTTAGCCTGAGCAACCGCAACACGCCTGAGCTCAGGGTTAGCCGAAGCTACACCGAAATGCTGGAGGTTTATTCTGAATCAAAAAAGAATAGTGCCAACAGGGAGGCACTTATGTTTGTGAAGCAAAAGATTGATTCAGCAAAATGGTTCATTGATGCCATTCAGCAGCGCCAGAATACCCTGTATCAGACTATGAATGCGATCATGGGTTACCAGCGCGAGTATTTTCTTACTGGAGATGAGACCAGGCTCAGGCCAATGATTCTCAAAGATATAGCCGAAATGGTCAGCCTCGATATATCTACCATCAGCCGTGTTGCCAACAGCAAATATGTGCAAACACCTTTTGGCACCTTTCTGCTGAAAAGTTTTTTCAGCGAAGCCATGCAGACTGATTCGGGCGAAGAGGTCTCCACCCGTGAGATTAAGAAGATACTGCGTAATTGCATCGAAGCAGAAGAAAAGAATAAACCCCTAACCGACGAACAACTTACCGATATCCTGAAAGAAAAGGGATACAACATTGCTCGCCGCACTGTGGCCAAATACCGTGAACAACTAGATATTCCTGTGGCGCGCCTCAGAAAGGAGCTTTGATTTTGGTTCGGACTAAGTTATATGAATTGGAGAAACGTATTGCCGGTGTGATTTCGGTTGGGTTTCATCCGTTGGTCATACCTTCCCTCACCTTATATATATTGCTTCGCCAGTATGGGCTGCACCAGACCGCCGGAACAGAAAAGCTATGGTTGCTTCTTGGTTTGGTATTGGTGACTACCCTTTTGTTGCCCTCAGTTATGATCTGGCTGATGATGAAGGCTGGTCTGGTAGGCTCGCTTAGCCTGAAACGGCGCGAGGACAGGATGGGGCCGGTGCTGATCACAGCAGTATTTTTTTACCTTACCTATTACCTTGCCAGACAGTTCGAAATTGCACCTGAGTTTTACGTGTATATGCTTGGGGCAACATTGCTGGCCATTGTTAGTCTGCTCATTACAATTTACTGGAAAATTAGTCTGCATATGGTGGCCGCTGGTGGTTCAACAGCTGCTTTTGCTGAATATGCTATTCTATCAGGCAAAATAATGCCCGAAGCACTTATAGCCTGTGTTGTTGCTTCAGGTCTGATTGGATTTGCCAGACTCAGGCTTTCGGCCCATAAGCCTGCAGAGGTGTACGGTGGATACCTGTTGGGTTTCGGTATTATTTGGGCCGTGTATCTGCTGATCAAATGAGCAGGTGTATCGGTGCTGCTTAAAATGGACTTAATGTAATCCCTACAGAGATTGGATACAGATCGGGACCAAGGTCGCGGCTGAAAATATGGGTGGGCTGATAATAGCCAAACAAGCTAACCCATTTGTAACCAACCCTCAATGTTGGTCCAAAGGTGTATTTCTCCAGCGAATTTACCTTCTTGTTTTTTTGAAGCACACGTGGGCCGGTAGCGGTGATGTCGCCATAATACTTCGTTTTGCTGTCCAGAATGATTCCAAGCTTAAAACCAACACCAAGTTTCCATTTGTCGTCGAACCGGAACCTGAATTCAAAAGGGAAATCGACGTACACCAGATGCAGTTTGCTTCGCTTGTAATTGTTGGTTATCGGTGTGAATACTATGGTATCGGCCTTTATGTTGTTGATTTGGGAGTTTGAATACAACTGGTTGTTTCTGATGCCGATACCGGCCGAAAATGTATGTTTTCCACTTTCTGTAAGTTCAAAATTGTATGTTCCGAACACATTGAAGCCCTGGTTGATTGCCCTGATCTTCATGTCGGCAGGTTTTTCCATCCATATATCAGTAAACAGGTCGAAACCAACGGTGAATTTTTTGCTTGTATTGCCGGTAAGAACCTGAGCGGGCAGCTGTCCTAAAATGGCAAACAGACTGATGATCAATAGTGTTTTTTTCATGGCGGATAAAGTTAGTTAAGAACCTAACGGATTAATCTGTACAAAAATACTAAATAAAGCGGTGGTCAAGGTATTTATGCCGGGTGATTATTGACCAATTAGCTCGTTCATAAGGCTGATCATACTGCTGCTGTTCCATTTTGCTGCTCCTGTTTTCCGTACAACCACCCTGCCATCTGCCGACAGGATAAAGGTAACAGGTATGGTTGGTGAAGCAAACACTTCAGGAACCGCATAGCGGTGGCGGTAAACAGGCATATTGAAGCCTTTCCGGCTCATAAAGGCCTGCACTACTTCCGGGCTTTCATCTGAGACCAGAATAAAAACGGCCTGTTGTCCGAACTTGTCGTACAAATCCTGAATATCGGGCATTTCGGCGATACATGGCGGACACCAGGTGGCCCAGAAATTCAGAAAAACGGGTTTGCCTTGAAAATCTGCAAGCTTAAATTCCTGTCCATCCATATCGGTAAACCCCCACTGGTAGTCGGCTGGTGTAAGAGCCGCCTGTTTGTCACCGGCAATCACTGATGGGCTCGAGGCAAGCAGGCCTGACATAAAAGTTCTGATCTCGCGTCGGCTGGCCGGGATAAGTAAAGCAATCAGCAGGAGTATGAATAAAATATCGCTGGTTTTGCCAAACCATGACTTCTTTTTAAATACTTCCCATTGCTTTTTGAAATACTGCATCTGTGGTGTTTGGTAATGCCTCAGGGGCGGTTTGTTATTTTCCTTCCATCAGCCTCGAGCGTTCGTCGAGCAATCGGTCAATTTCTTCGGCGCTCAGCCCGGGTTCTTTCAGCCGCTGATCAATCCGGGTGATGTCGTCAAATTGCTGCACAGGAGTTGTCTGTTCGGGTGTGACAAAATAAGGTTCGTCCTCACCTAGTTCCTCTTTTAGTTGCCTGAGGAACATATTCAGCATCTGACGCAAAGGCTCGTTCATGGATCCCATCATCTCGAGGGCAAGCTGATCCTTCACCGTTTCATAGTTCTGCAAAAAAAGCTTTAACTGCTCAAACTGAAAACGGTTTATTCCTTCCATCTCGCCAGAGGGATATTTTTCCAGCAGCTTTTTAAACAGCCTGAATAATTCGTCTATTTTTTGCTTGAAATCGTCCTGTTCCATAGCCGGCAAAAGTAATCATTTTTTATGCGGCCGCATGAGGGCTCAGCGCTAAGCCAGAAATTTGCGACTACGTGGATCCTATTATCAATTTCTGTCATCAAGATGTACTCCGGAACTAATTTCTGTATTGTTTTCCTTCTTAATAATCTGTTTATAAGGTATTTAACAGACCTTCACAATCAGATTTAATGGTTCTCGCGAAGCGTGGATCTTATCGAAGACGAAAAAGCTTGCCTAAAAGGCTCCTCTTGCTGGATTCAATCTTATTGATTAAATTCAGGAAACGGAAAACATGATGCGCTCTACGAGCATACTTGGCCCTTTGACTCAATTGCAATGATCGCCAGAGATGCAAAATTCATCATAACTATTTAGTCATCAACTCTGGTAATGAGCTTATCTTTGCTAAAAAACTATACTCTGAACACTTCCGGATAATGCAACTGAACACTATAAATCATCTGGATGGCCTTTCTGTCAGCATGTTTGGCTACAAGCCAGAACTGTTGAATATATTGAATGTCAATTGATTACCCGCGCACCAACAAAACGCCTCTTATGACAGTAATGATTGCACTTATTATTTCGATTATCCTGCAGTTTGCGGCTGCAATTATTGCATTGTCGCTAACCCGCCGCACCAAAACCAACATAGCATGGTGGCTTATTTCTATTGCATTTTTGCTCATGGCATTCCGTAGGGTTTTCGATCTTTTTCAATTAATTGACAAGGAGAATAGTTTTATTTCATCCTTGATGAGTACCTGGATCGGGATTGTTATTTCAATGCTGATGCTGGGAAGTTTGATCTTTATCAAAAGGATATTCGATATTCAGAAGCGTATGGATCAACTGCGCAGGGAGAATGAAACCCGCGTGCTTTCGGCTATTGTAAGAACAGAAGAGAAGGAGCGGTTGAATTTTTCGAAAGAACTGCACGACGGGCTGGGGCCATTATTATCGTCAGTAAAGATGGCCATTTCGGCTATAATCCGGAAGAAAAACAGTAATGCTGACCACGAAATTCTGCAAAACGCGGAAAAACTTGTTGATGAATCCATCGTTTCTCTCAAAGAGATTTCAAATAAACTTAGCCCACACATACTCAATAATTTCGGGCTTAGCAAGGCAATAGATTCATTTATATCCAAAACAAATACCGGCGAAAGCCCAAGGTTTGAATTCTCATCCAATATTGAGGGTAAACGCTTTAGCTATAACACCGAGGTTATCCTCTACAGGGTAATTTGCGAGCTCATCACAAACTCATTGAAGTATGCCAGATGCAGAAATATTTACATTTCACTTCAGGGAGGGTTAAATAATATTTTTTTGGAGTATTTTGATGACGGCGTTGGTTTTGATACTGAAATAGATCAACCAGAAAGGAGCGGAATGGGTTTTTCAAATATGAGGTCGCGGATTAATTCGGTCAACGGAACAATCGAAATACACAGTGTTCCTGATGAAGGAATGAGGGTGAGGGTTCAAATACCAGAGAATATATTGAAGCCTGTCAAGTAAACAGTAAAATAGGACATATAGCAAGAACGGATTATGGAAAAGATTTCAGTGTTTTTAGTTGACGACCATAAATTATTTCGCGAAGGACTGCGTATGTTGTTACATCAAACGCCATTTGTGTCTGAAGTATATGAGGCTGCCGATGGGATTGAGTTTCTTTCGCGGGTTGGGGAATGCAAACCGGATATTGTTTTCATGGACATCAATATGCCCCAGATGAATGGAGTTGAAACAACCGCCAAAGCTTCTGAATTGTTACCCGATCTTAAAATCGTTGCGCTTTCCATGTTTGCCGACGAGGAATACTACACCAATATGATTGATGCCGGGGCCTGTGGGTTTATGCTTAAAAATTCGGGTATTGAAGATGTGGAAGAGTGCATCAGAAGTGTCGTTTCGGGCCACAACTACTTTTCACACGAAATACTGAGCGGCATTGTAAAGAACTTAAGCAAAAAAAAGAAATCGTCCCGAAAAAGTGAACTTTCTGAACGTGAAGAAGAAGTGCTTTTCAGCATATGCCAGGGACATTCGAATCAGGAGATTGCAGAAAAGCTTAACCTCAGCAAAAGAACAATAGACAAACACCGCGAAAACCTGCTCCTCAAAACCGGGTCGCGGAACACAGCCGGCCTGGTGATGTATGCCATCCGTCATGGCCTGGCCGAGGTATAAAAACAACATCATTTACCTGCACAGCTAAGTCTTTTCACTTACGGCTTAGTATATTAGCGTAGTATCGTTTTACGCTTAAAGACTGTTTTTCAGCTGATTTATCAAAGGTAATTTTGTCGGTATAAATACAATATACAGGCATGAAACTTCCTGTTTTCAAAAATTGTTTTCTGCTTTTGCTGCTGCTGATGTCTCAGCACTCCCATGCTCAGCTGGATATTGACGCCCATTTGCGCAGCCGTGCTGAAATACGTGATGGTTACCAGAGACTTGCTGTTAAAGACTTCGATCCTGCATTTCTTGTTTCGCAGCGCACCAGGCTCTCGTTTTCATACAGCAATCCACTACTAAAACTAAAATTCACCCCACAGGATGTTAGACTATGGGGCGACCAGCCCAAAATGAGCAGCGGAGTTGGCGACAACCCCTCGCTTGATCTGTTTGAAGCCTGTTTTGAATTAAGACTCTTTAATAGCGCATGGATTACTGCCGGTCGACAGCAATTGGTTTATGACAGCCGACGCTTGCTTGGGGACCGTAACTGGAGTCAGAATGGTATCAGCTATGATGCTTTGGTGGTAAAGCTAGCAGCCGGAATGTTTAATCTGCATGCAGGCACATCCTGGAACACACAAACAGAAGCGCTTTCGGGCAACTTTTACCCAAGCTCACGAATTAAGTCGCTGAACTTTATCTGGCTTAACCGAAAATTCAACAATAGTCTAAGTCTTTCGTTCATGCATATTTCTTCGGGAATTACGCAAACAGACACAACCAATGACCTGAACTTCAGGCATACAACCGGAGTGTACGGAGAAATCAAAAGGGAAACCCTAAGGGCATGGGGCAATTTATTTTACCAGTACGGTAAAAGCCAGAAGGGCAACACAGTAAGCGCTTTTCTGTTGGATGCCGAAATCTCTTTCATTACCAGCAGACTCACTCCCGGGATTGGCATCAGTTACCTATCAGGAAACAGGCATATCCCCTCCGGAAACGATACTGACCATTTATTTGATGTGCTCTACGGCAACAGGCATCGCTATTTCGGATTTATGGACTATTTCAGGTCATTTGAGAAAGACACTAAAAATGGAGGATTGGCAGACTATTTTGGCTGGCTCGATTACCGCTTTAACAGTAAGCTTAGCGCTCGAAATACCTTGCACGCCTTCTATTTAGCTGAAACAAATAACGAAACCCCCGGATATGGAAAACTTGGCTTTGAAAACGACCTTATACTAAAATATAAGATTGCCGAATGGGGCGAACTTGAAGGCGGCTATTGTTTTTTCCTGCCTACCGCATCGCTCAGGGAGATACAGGATGTACAAAACGATAAGTTTTCTCAGTTTATCTATCTGCAGCTCACCCTTACACCCAATTTATTCAGTCAAAGCACGAACTCCAAATAATGAACAACATGAAAACAAAAACCATTTTCCTGCTTATTTCTGTAATCGTTTTGACTTCGGCCTGTTCTTCTCAAAAAAGAAAAGACAGTACTATAAGTCTTTCAGGTGCATTTGCACTCTACCCTTTGGTTGTAAAATGGACAGAAGAATACCAGAAAATCAATCCCGAGGTCAGGTTTAACATTTCGGGAGGTGGGGCAGGAAAAGGAATGGCTGATGCACTTGCAGGAGCAGTTGACCTTGGAATGTTTTCGCGCGAAATTTCTGAAGAGGAAAAATCTAAAAACGTTTGGTGGGTTGGTCTTACAATTGATGCTGTTGTGCCTACAATTTCCGATCAGAATCCGTATCTGGACCAAATCAGACAAAAGGGTTTGACCCGCGAAAAATTTGCCCTTGTTTTTATCAACGGACAATCATTATTCTGGACTACTCTGTTGGATGTTGCCGGTTCAGATAGTGATAAAGTTTCGGTAATCACCCGTTCTGACGCTTGCGGTGCAGCCGAAACATGGGCAAAATATCTGGGCGGCAAACAGGAAGACCTGAAAGGTATAGGAATATTTGGCGACCCCGGGCTTGCCGAGGCTGTCACAAAAGATAAACTGAGCATAGGTTACAACAACACTGCTTATGCATACGACATCAAAACAGGCAAAAAACGCCCCGGAATAGAGGTTGTTCCAATTGACATCAACAATAACGGGCTGATTGATGCCGAAGAGAACTTTTACGACAGCTTCTCAACAGTGCTTGATGCAATTGCCACAGGCATATATCCCTCACCTCCCGCACGGGAGCTGTATTTTGTTGCCAAAGGTAAACCCACAAATAAGACGACCCTGAACTTCATTGAATGGTGTCTGACTGAAGGGCAGCAATACGTTGCCGAAGCCGGTTATGTTCCGCTGGATAAAACAAAAGTTGATGAATACAGACTTAAGATTTCAATGTAGTACAACGTTGTTCATAAATTAGGGATAGAAACAGAAACGACAGATAGAAAATTGAAATATAAACAATTGTGAAAGGACAGAATTTGAATAAACATTTATTGAATACAAGCACTCTAACGAAAGAAGATTTAATGCTTTTACTCAATTCTAAAGAGGATGAATATACCCAGCTATTAAGAACCGCTTCAGAAATTAAAAATAAACATGTTGGAAATATAGTTTATTTAAGAGGTTTGATAGAGTTCTCAAATATTTGTTCTAAAAACTGTTATTATTGCGGAATCAGAAAATCAAACAAAAAAGTTCAGAGATACAATCTCACTGATGAGGAAATTATTAGTGCGGCAAATTTTGCTCTCCAACATAATTATGGTTCCATTGTACTGCAATCTGGAGAGGTTCAAAGCAAAGTATTTTCAAAGCGAATAGAAAGCCTGATAAAAGCAATAAAGAGAACTTCTGATAATAAACTGGGAATTACCTTGTCATGTGGTGAACAAAGCGAGGAAACATATAAAAGATGGTTCGATGCTGGGGCGCACCGTTATTTGCTTCGAATTGAAACATCAAATAAAGAGCTTTATGATAAAATTCATCCCTCTGATTCACTTCATAGTTTTGAAAACAGACTGGAGTGCATTCATTTTTTGAAAAAATGTGGTTATCAAATAGGAACAGGAATTATGATCGGTCTTCCTTTTCAATGTATCGAAGATCTGGCAGATGATCTTTTATTTATGAAAGATATTGATATAGATATGTGTGGTATGGGCCCGTTTCTTATTCATAACGAAACTCCGTTTGCTCAATACGATGACTCATTACTTCCATTAAATGAAAGGTTTGAATTAACATTAAAAATGATTGCGCTATTACGTATTATGATGCCAGATATTAATATTGCTTCAACTACTGCATTGCAGGCTATTGATAAAATCGGGCGAGAAAAAGCTATACAAGTCGGGGCCAACATAATTATGCCAAATGTTACTCCAGGTATTTACAGAAATAATTACAAGTTGTATGAAAACAAGCCGTGCACAGATGAAGATGCTGTTGAATGCAGTAGTTGTATAGAAATACGTATGAAACTTGTAGGTGCAGAAATTGCTTATGGGAAATGGGGAGACTCCATGCATTTTAAACAGAAAAAGAATATATAGAAAGTTTTAATTTGAGCGATGAAACAAATACAGCATAACAAAAATGGTTAACACGACTGACAAACAGAGCGCCATGCGGTAACAGCCGGTATGTTTTATTGCTGAGATAGTGCTGAAATCAACGGCTGTGGCTCGCTTCAAGCTTCATCACGGTTTGGCAGTATACTCGGAAATCGGCAAGAAAAAATACTGCCAAAACGGTTTAAGTGCAAGTGTGAACAGGAAGTTTACGCAAGGAATCTACATCATTATACTTAACAATATGGAGATAAAAGAAACAGTTGGAAATCCAAACGAGTTTGTTCAGATTAAACCGGGATTTGAAGATTTTTTTAAGCAAATTATTAGTTTAGTCAAAAACAGACAAATAAATGAGCAGCTAGGAGAGGAATTGAAACGATTGGCATTAACATTTCCTCTTATGTATGATCTGAGGCAATTTGATATAATTAGTGATAATCTATATGAACGAACTTACCTTGGAAAAGATGAGTCCGGTTGGGAGGCCATCATCATGACATGGCGCAAGGGCAGACAAAGCAGCATACATGGACACCCTCAATTTGCATCCTATAACTTACTCAAAGGTGACCTGAAACTGGAAATATTCGAAAATGTAAAAGGTACTGGAGAAATCAAATTGGCAAGGGTAATCGAAGCAACTGAGAATACAGGTTTTTTCGCCTTGGGAGAAGACAATACTATGACGAATCATATTCATCGAATTACTTGCATGAGCGACATCTCTTATTCGCTGCATATTTATTCAAATGATGCAAGAAAAGGAGTTGTTTACAGGATATAGAGAGATTTATTGAAAATTACACGTTCCACAAGCGCTTAACAAATTGTATATGCAATTAGGGTTTCAGTGAGTACTCAAGCGTTGTAGTCGACTCAGACATTCGGGTCGGTGGACAGATAAGTAACCCGCCATCCATTATTGAACATAGACTTAGCCGTTTTCCTCGATAAATGATTGAAAGTAATGAATCTGAACAGGGTTTTAAGCGACAGACTGGCCGGAATTTGGATGATTATTTGCTTAAGCACAATACTCGCGCTTCCTTTGATCATCTGTGCCGGATTGTATTTTAAGGCAGCCCCGCTCATCGGGCAACAGTCGCTTTACAGTCTTGTTTTTTTATCAAAGTGGGCTCCGTCAGCAGGCGAGTTTGGTTTTTGGCCATTCATAGCCGGATCGTTATATGTTACGCTGATATCGTTCCTGCTGACCCTTCCTGTTTGTCTTTTTGCTGCCATTTACCTTACACGGTTTTCATCACCGGCTCTCATACGCATCATGCATCCGGTGATTGATGTTTTAGCAGGCCTGCCTTCTGTTATCTATGGGGTTTGGGGTGTACTGATTGTTGTTCCCGCTGTTTCTGGTTTCATTGCTCCTTTTTTCGGAAGCTCATCACCCGGTTATTCAGTGCTTGCGGGAGGAATAGTTCTGTCAATAATGTGTATTCCCTACGTACTCAATATGCTTATAGAGGTGTTCAAAACAGTTCCCAATGGTCTAATCGAAGCTTCACTATCCGTTGGCGCTACGCATTGGCAAGCAGTGAAACATGTAATTCTCAGGGGTAATATCCCCGGAATAATTTCCTCTTACGGACTTGGAATCAGCAAAGCATTTGGCGAGACCATTGCAGTAATGATGGTGGTGGGCAATGTTGTCAATATAACAGCAAATCCCTTTGATGCCGCCTATCCACTGCCAGCACTGATTGCAAACAATTATGGCGAAATGCTGTCTATTCCGATGTACGATTCGGCACTGATGTTTGCCGCATTTCTGCTGTTGGTTATTATTCTGTTTTTTAATCTCATATTCAGATACCTAATCCATAAGATCAAAAAGCAATGAGGAAAATCAGGCACATAGAAGAGAAGTTTTTCATATACCTTTCGGCTTTTATGGCCTATTCACTCATTATGGTACTTGCATTTATCATTGTGGTGATATTTTACAAAGGATTCAATGCCCTTGATTGGGATATGCTGCTGAAAACCCCAAGGGGTGGATATTATTACGGTGGCGAAGGTGGGGTGCTCAATGCTATATCCGGATCGCTGTATATTGCTTTCGGCGCAACAGCGATTGCTATTTTCATAGGAGTTCCGGCAGCATTGTTCATCAACGTTCATCTGATCCGTTACCGCAAAACACAAAACACCATCCGGTATTTTCTGGATGTCCTTTGGGGAATCCCTTCTATCGTTTACGGTGCTTTTGGTTTCACACTGATGCTGTGGCTTGGCATGAATGCATCGCTGCTGGCGGGAATCATTACAGTGGCTTTGCTCATTTCACCCATCATGGTGCGGACTTTTGATGAAGTGTTGTGTACAATTCCCAAAGGGCTCTACGAAGCATCCCTTTCGCTGGGCAGCACCCGCACCGAAACCGCTTTCAGGGTGATTTTCAAACAAGGGTTCCCTGGATTTGTAACAGCCGTTTTGCTGGCTTTTGGCCGGGGTATAGGCGATGCTGCTTCGGTACTTTTTACGGCTGGGTACACTGATAATATTCCTCTTTATCTCGACGAACCTGCAGCAACACTTCCCCTTGCAATCTTTTTTCAACTGGGATCGCCCATTCCTGAAGTCAGGGAAAGGGCATTTGCTTCGGCAGTTATACTTACATTTATCATTTTGATATTGAGCTTTATTGCACGTTTTGTCTCCAAACGATTATCCGCAACTAATCTGAAATAGTTTATATTACTAAATCAATACCGTAATGATCCCTTCTCCCGCACTTTCAGGAAACGAACAGAACCCAACCGCACTTCGGGTACATAATCTGAATGTTTATGCCGGTGACCATCATATCCTGAAAAATATCTCACTCGAAATCCCGGCAAACCGTATCACGGTTTTACTTGGTCCATCAGGTTGCGGCAAAACAACACTGCTTAAATGCATGAATAAACTTACCGACCTCTATAAAGAGCTGAAAGTGAGCGGCAATATCATGATAGGTAAAGATGATATCCTGAACACTACCCAGAATATACCTTTCATCAGACAGAAAATGGGATTGCTGTCTCAGCGGCCTTACCCATTGCCGGTTTCTATTTACAAAAATGTTGCCTATGGCCTTCATATCAAAGGCATTCGCGACAAGAAACTGATCAGGTTCAGTGTAGAAAAACACCTTCGTGAGGTTGGTTTATGGGAAGAAGTCAAAAGCAGACTGAATGCACCAGCTACCAGTCTTTCTATCGGCCAGCAGCAGCGATTGTGCCTTGCCCGCGGACTGGCAGTTAAACCGGCAATAATTCTTGCCGACGAGCCTACTTCTGCCCTTGACCCGATTTCGAGCACCATCATTGAGAAACTATTCAAAGATCTGAAGAAACATTATTCCATAATTTTAGTCACACATGTGCTCCGGCAAGCTGTCCGGCTGGCCGATCATGTAATCTTTATGTGCGATGGTCAAATTGTTGAGCAGGGCAGTCCGGCTGAATTATTTTCAAACCCGCAAACGAATGAATTAAGGGCTTACCTCGTTGACGGAAACTGAGGCCAAATGTACATTGTGTAACAGAATGAAGTCTGCCGGATTATGCACTATTGAAAAACCATCCAAATAATATCTCTCAGAGGTTGATCAGCTGCGCTTCGTAGTCAAGATAGGCTTTCAGGTCGTCGCGGGTGTAGTTGAGCAGCCGCTTGGTGTAGAAAAGGGTCGAGTGCCTGATGTCGCATAAAGCCAGTGCCCGGTCAAGACATTGTTGTTCAAATTGTTCGATAGTGAGCAATTGATTCACCAGACCTGTTTCGAGTGCTTCATGAGCGTCAATGGGTTCGTTGCGCAGCATGATTTCAAGAGCTTTGCTGTGGTGCAGGAACTTGGATAGAAAATAGGGCAGTGCTCCGCTGGGATGAAGGCCATAATGGTGGTGATCAAGCACAAACGAAAGATTCGCCGCACCAAACTTCATGTCGGCAGCCATACTGATGCCGAAAAATGGTGTAACGACCTCGCCCGAAAGACCCACCAGAAAAAGTTTCTTGAAGTCTATCATCGTGCGGATTAAACGGTTAATGGCATGCATCATTCCAAAGCGCGTTCTGGGTTCGCAAAACCTTGGCCAGATTTCGTGAAGGCTCGCGGGGTCAATAATCCCATCCATAAACCGGCGATAGCCTGTTTGGTTAAACATTCCATCATCATGCAGGATAAGCAATCCTTTGAATGTATCAGTCTGATTTATTTCGTTGATCCTTGCTATGAAATAGTCGCTTTTCACAACATCGGTAACTAAGGAATACACATCGCCATGGAGCTTCAGCACAGCCACATGACTGCTTGTGGTTAAGGTGAAGAATTCATCCGGATTGAAAGCTGGTTGTGGCATCGTGGTAACGTTTTTTTGTTCAGTTTTTGGTTTATTTGTCAGATCACTGATAGGGCAGTGCAGGATGACAACGCTAAAGGTACGTTCATTTTCCTATGAATTGTTCTGTCTGTTGAAGAATTCCCCAAAAAAAATTATTTCCGCATGCTGACAAAGGGAAACAGCCGCGTAATAAACCCTGTGCGTGCGTGTTGCGCCCTGAAATATCCTTCGTTTACGGTTTGCACTTCCTCAATGGTGTAAAAAGCATGCGGGTTGTGGTGGTTGACCAGTTCGAGGGCATCTCTGAGGTCTTTTCGTTTGACAATGCTGAAAATAATCCGCACAGGCCCCGCCTTTCCTTCAGCATCTACCGTAGTTACGCCGTAGTTTGCTTCCCTGAGTATATTGATTAAATCAGTGGTGTCCTTTTTGGCGATAATCCGGATGACCACAGTGCCCAGTGACATTTTCTCTGCCAGATGGATGCCTATATAATTCCCGGCTGCAAAACCGGCCCCATAGCCAATGTAGCACATGATGTTATCAAGGTGCTGAAAAATCTGACTGATAGCTACCAGCCAGATAATCACCTCGACAAACCCCAATACAGGAGCCAGGTTTTTGTAGCCACGGGCCACAAAGATCAGGCGCAGCGTGCCAACCGTAACATCCATGATCCTGGCCAGGGCGATAAGCACCGGCAAAACCACCCAGTTGAAAAATTCAGTATCCATGAATTCAGCACTCATATTCTGTGTTTGTTTTTGTTTCGGAAATATAGGCTCGTATGCCTGACTCCAATGACAAAGATACAACTGAAAACAGACACAGCATCAGTATTCAACATCCAATCTTTATAAGGTAAAATTGTGACATAATATTCAGATATATGTATATTTGACCCCAAAACCGGTTCATGATCAACCAATTGTCAGCGGCATTGTGGCTTGTTGCAGGTTTGGTTTTTTTGCCATTCGTGCCCTGCCATAGCCCTTCAGAATTCAATGAAGGAGCTGATAGTTATGTGGTTACAGCTGAGGGGCAATGGGAGAAACTTTGGGAAAACCCTAAGTTGATGGTATGGCAACGCTGGCTTACCCTGAACCATGAGCGAAAAATCAGGCAGCGCAAATGCCAGATGATGCTCAGGGCTTCCATGAAAGATATTGTCGGACTTATTGGCAACCACAGGAGGGCCACCGAATGGATGAGTATGGTGGATACTGTTGAGTTGCTGGGGCGCTCAGGCAATATATGGTTTACGCTGGCGCACTACCGGATGCCCTGGCCGCTGAGGGACAAGATGCTTTCATCTCGTCTGGAGCTCAGCACAATGTTTGACAGCCACATGTCCATCATTGATATCGAAAGCGACAACAGCCGTATTAAGGGACGCGGACAGGTAAACGATTTTGGATCGTTTCACGGCCGGTGGGTAGTTGTAGAACTAGGCAGCGAATTGTGCTTTACCGAGTTTACGGCCTACTCAACCTCAATTCCCCTGTTTCCGCGCTGGCTTCAGGATCCTATTGTTGACCGCGCATTTCTTAATACCATGGAACAGTTTGTTGCAGTGGTCCACGACAAAAAACAGGTGAAGCAGCGATAAATTGTAAAGCCTGAGTGTGCTATCGTAGCAAACAGCAAAATCATGGATGAACAACGAAAAATGTACCGCGTATTCCAGCTGATATCCAGGCTGCGAACGCCTATGGGTCAGGTATAAATTGGAGAGTCCGCCAATCGCACCATAATGGAATTGAAACCAGAGGTTCAGGGTTTCGGGTTTGGCGTTCCGCGTTGCTTCCCATCGAGCCATAACGGAATTAATCCGTGCATTAAGCGCGCACATTGCACCTAAAGATTCCGGCAAAAACCACAAATAAGGAAGCGCAGGCCTCTGTCAGCCTTTCGCCTTATGCCTAATGCCTTTGGCCTTACGCCTACAACGGAATATTTCCGTGCTTCTTCGGCGGATTGGTCTTGGATTTGGTTTGTGTCATTTCCAGTGCCTGAATAAGTTTATAACGGGTCTGGCGCGGGTAGATGATTTCATCAATATAACCCAGCTGAGCAGCCTTATAGGGGCTGGCAAAGGTACGGCGATAGTCGTCAATGGCCTGTTTGCGTTCCTCTTCGCTCAGTTTGTTTTTGTAAATGATGTTCACTGCGCCTTCAGGTCCCATCACGGCAATCTCGGCAGTTGGGAAGGCAAGGTTGATGTCGGCCCCAATGTGTTTGCTCGACATCACATCGTACGCACCACCGTATGCTTTGCGTGTGATTACGGTGATCTTGGGAACTGTGGCTTCGGCGAAAGCGTACAATAATTTGGCTCCGTGTTTAATGATGCCGCCAAATTCCTGAATAGTGCCAGGCAAGAATCCCGGGACGTCTTCAAAGGTGATCAGCGGGATGTTGAAGGCATCGCAGAAGCGCACAAATCGTGCTGCTTTGATCGAACTGTCTATATCGAGCACACCGGCCAGATTGGCGGGTTGGTTGGCTACTATACCTATGGGTTTCCCGTTGAGGCGGGCAAAACCGATGATGATGTTTTTGGCGTAATAGGGTTGAATTTCAAAGAAGTTGGCATCATCAATCACTTTGGTGATGATGTCGTGCATGTCGTAGGGCTTGTTGGGGTCGTCGGGAACGATGCTGTCGAGGCTGTCTTCTTCGCGGTGGGGATTGTCGGTGCAAACCTTTACCGGCGGGTCTTCCATATTGTTCGACGGAAGGAAACTCATCAGTTCGCGGATCATCATCATGGCCTGTTCGTCGTCGCTGGCCATAAGGTGGGCCACACCGCTCTTACTGTTGTGTGTCATGGCGCCGCCGAGTTCTTCTTTGGTGACCTCTTCATGAGTAACAGTTTTGATCACATCAGGCCCGGTGACGAACATATAGGAGGTGTCTTTGACCATCATTATGAAGTCGGTAATGGCCGGTGAATACACTGCACCGCCGGCACATGGCCCTAAAATTGCCGAAATCTGGGGAATCACACCTGACGACATCACGTTACGATAAAAAATATCGGCATAGCCTCCGAGGCTTTCTACTCCTTCCTGAATACGCGCCCCGCCCGAATCGTTCAGTCCGATTACAGGTGCGCCCATCCGCATGGCAAGGTCCATGATTTTGACAATCTTGTCGGCATTGGCACGGCTTAGTGAACCACCGAAAACAGTGAAATCCTGAGCAAATACATACATCAGTCTTCCGTCAATTTTGCCATAACCTGTGACCACACCATCGCCGAGGAACTTCTGCTTGTCCATATCAAAATCAGTAGCGCGGTGGGTGACAAATTTGTCCACTTCCACAAATGTATTGGGGTCGAGCAGATCGTTGATGCGTTCCCGGGCTGTTTTGCGTCCGGCATCATGTTGTTTTTTAATCCGGTCTTCACCTCCTCCGAGTTCGGCTTGCTTGTTTTTTTCTTCCAGCAGCCTGAATTTGTCGTTCGTTGACATATTTCTTAGTTTTTTGGTGTTGGTTTCTTATTCAATTATTATCAGGGGCTGGTCGCCGTTGATGGTATCGCCTTCCTTAACAAGCACTTTTTTGATGACACGGTCTTGCTTTACCTTGTACTCGCTTTCCATTTTCATGGCCGAAACAATGACTACCGTCTGTCCGGCAACCACGTGATCGCCTTCGTTTACCAAAATACGCACTACTTTTCCTGGCATAGGCGATGAAATGGCCTTTTGGTCAGTACCTTCATCCTTGCGGCGGTTGGTTTGGTATTTTGATTCGGCATCAATGATTTCCACATCAAAGGTTTCATAAAGGGTGTTCACAATATAGGAACGTGCGCTTTTACCTTCAACCAGTTCAACATTGAACGAGCGGTTGTCGAGCAGTATGCTGTACACCCCTCTTTCAACCTCAACGATATCAAGTTCATAGGTTTTGTTGTCGATGACAACCTGTATCTGGTTGCCCGACCTGCTCAGCAACTCAATTGTTGAGTTACGGTCATTAATTCTGATTTCGTACGACATAAAAATTGATGTTTAAAGTTGAGGTCACAGCCGAAGCACCGATCGTTTGCGGCCAAAGTCTTTCCAGTTGTTGGCCAGTTCTTTTCCGACCTGCGTTGGCTGGAGGTTTTCGAGTTTGTTCAGGTAATCCACAAAAGCGGTGATGGCGGCCACGTCCATGCATCTATCGGTGCAGTTTCGGTGTGGTTTCAGGTACTCCTGATTCTCTTCAATAAAATGCGTGTTGTATCTGCCTTCAATAAATGCAGGAACGTCGAGAATACGTACAAGGTAGGGAATTGAGGTTTTAATGCCGGTGATCTTGTAGGCATAAAGCGCCCGCTTGAGTCGGGCAATTGCTTCGGACCTGTCTTTTCCCCAAACGATGAGTTTGGAGATCATGGGATCGTAGTATATCGGAATTTCATAGCCTTCATAGGCGTAGCCATCATGTCTTACACCCAGACCAAGGGGTTCGGTAATGTGTTTGATGATACCGGGTGAGGGCATAAAGTTGTTGTCAGGATCTTCGGCATAAATACGCACTTCTATGGCATGGCCCGATTGCTTTAAGTCCTCCTGTGCGAAGGGTAGCTTGAATCCGTTGGCAATGTTGATTTGCTCTTTCACCAGGTCAACGCCAACAACCCTTTCGGTGATGGGATGTTCAACCTGAAGGCGCGTGTTCATCTCAAGAAAATAGTAATTCAGGTTGTCATCAACAATAAATTCTATTGTGCCGGCTCCGTAATAGTTGACGGCTTTGGCAGCTGCTACAGCATCGGCACCCATTTTCATGCGCACCTCGGGTGTCATGATGGGCGAAGGGGTTTCTTCCACAACCTTCTGGTGGCGTCGCTGTACCGAACATTCGCGCTCAAAAAGGTGGACAATATTGCCGTGTTTGTCGCCCAACACCTGAAATTCAATATGATGTGGCGATGAGATGTACTTTTCAATGTAGACTGAATCGTCACCAAATGCAGAAAGGGCTTCTGACTTTGCACCACTGACCGAACTCACGATGTCTTCCTCTTTTTTCACAAGGCGCATACCCTTTCCTCCACCACCTGCACTTGCTTTGATCATTACGGGCAATCCAATTTTGTGAATCGTTTCCACGGCTGTTTTCAGGTCGCGAATGGGTTCTGTCGTGCCTGGCACAACCGGAACACCGGCAGCAATCATTGTTTTGCGTGCAGTGATCTTGTCGCCCATAGTGCGAATGGCATGCGGTGATGGGCCAATGAAAATAATTCCTTCTTTTTCGCAGCGTTCTGAAAATGTGGCATTTTCCGACAAGAATCCATAACCGGGATGGATGGCATCAGCACCAGATTTCTTGGCTACTTCGATGATCTTGTCAATCTTCAGGTAACTCTCCGACGAAGGTGCAGCCCCAATATGGTAGGCATCGTCGGCATAACGCACATGCATCGCTTTCCGGTCAACATCAGAATACACGGCAACAGTTTCAATACCCATCTCGCGACACGAACGCATTACACGAACCGCTATCTCGCCGCGGTTGGCAACTAACACTTTTTTGATCATATTGGTTGATTATATGGTTGTTTTACAGTTGTTTATAACCAGAAGATCAGTAACTAAACGGGCGTAAATATAGTTATTTTTTTAGATATGAGTATTTAGACTAAGTAAACACAACAGATTCACTTATTGACCTAAATGTCATAATATCATAATTTTATGCATGCTAAACTTTGTTGAACAGCTGGGCCTCGTAAAGAAGCAGAAGGGAGATGCGCCAAACTGATTATAATGTTCAAGTCAGACTTAAGGAGGTCGTGCATGAGTTGATTCTGAAATTACTTTAAATGTTTTGCGTGCAGACTGATACTAATATCCTATTTTTGTTTAAAGCTTTGCCATAATGAGATCTGCTATTATGAGTTTTGTCCTGATTGTGCTGATGACACTCGGGAGCCTTGCCCAGACCACAAAGATTGCCTTCGAAGTGGACAGCCTGCAGCAGATCTATAACGCGGCCGGGGTTTATGAAAGATCAGGTCTGGCGTTACAGCTCATTGAAAGAGCTTTCCTGATTGACCCCTTGCTTGCCCTGTCTTTTGCCGATCAGGCCATTAATGACCTCGATACGGTTTCCTCTCCACTCACCCGATATCCTTTGTTTTTGTGGAAGGCACGCTGCCTGGACAAAGCTGGCCGTATGCAGGAAGCTTTAGAGGTGTTGAAACAGGCAGAAGAGCTTATGTCCGCGCTCAATCCGGAATTGATACTGGAAATGCACAAATTGGAGCGCTTAGGAGTCGAAAATGAGCTTCCCGACACGGGCATCATGGGAGAAATCATTTTATGGATCAGTGTATTCAGTCTTTTCCTTGCCCTTTCACTGGCTGTTTTTCTGATTATTATCAAGCAGAGGTCGCGCCGGAAAATCCTTATTAAAAACAATGAGCTGGCAAAACTCAGGGAGCACGTTAACCAGATAGAAAACAACATCGTTATGCAGGTGGAGGAAAGAACACAGGAAATGAAGGCACTACTTGCCGAATCCCGTGCCAAAGACCTTGAACTGAAAAAAGCCTTGAAAAAAGCTGAAGAAGCCAATTACCTGAAGAATGCCTTCCTGACCAATATGAGCCACGAAATAAGGACCCCGCTCAACGGCATCATTGGTTTTTCGAGCCTGCTCGAAACTGAACTTGCAATGATGGAAAACCACGAGCTTTACGAGTTTGCCAAAGGTATCCAGCAAAGCGGCGACAGGCTTCTTAACTTGTTAAACAACATCATTGATATCAGCAGGATCGAAGCACATGACATTGAAGTCGAACTTCATCCCTGTAAACTGAACGACATCGTGCAAAACGTGATCGAGCTTCATCAGTTTAAAGCCAACGAAAAGGGCCTTGCGTTCAAGTTCAAACTATCAGATACTAATATGGTAGTGGCCGATAATACTGCCCTTACACGAATTGTTAATGTGGTTGTTGATAATGCGATCAAATATACCGGATCGGGTTTTGTAACAATCTCAACTCAGCAAATGCCCGATGGTGAAGAGGTTATGCTCCGTGTGAAAGATACTGGAGTTGGGATCGAAGAAGATTATTTGCAACACATTTTTGAAGCCTTCAGGCAGGAAAGTTCTGGGTATAACCGATCCTATCAGGGTGCGGGTCTGGGTTTGCCGCTGGCTAAAAGATTTCTCGATCTTATGAACGGCCGCATCAAAATTAGTTCCACAAGAGGAGCCGGGACAACAGTTGAAATATTTCTGCCAACACGAATGACTGCTCCTGTGGCCAGGGACAGCACTTCGAAACCTGTTTCGGTGGAGCATAATTTTGGCGAACTCGATATTTTTATTGTCGAAGACGACCGAATGAACCGTCTTGTGCTGCAAAAAATGCTCAACAAAGCCGGAAAGGTTACTATGGCTGTGGATGGAGAAGAGAGTCTTAAAATTATCACCGAAAGACACCGCAAAGGACATTATTTTCAGGTGATGCTGTTCGACATCAACCTGCCATCTCCCTGGGACGGTATCAGCCTGATGAACAAGGTAAAACAGGAGTTCACAGAATATCGTCGTATCCCTTTTATCGCTCAGACGGCGTATGCTATGGCCGGCGACCGCGAAAGAATGCTCGAAGCCGGGTTTGATGATTATATTGCCAAACCGATCAGCAAAAATGAACTGCTGACCATTGTGCAAAACCAACTCAATAAGTTTAAAAATCTGAATTGAACACCCGATACAGCTGATTTTCCACCACATACTTTACAAAAGCGTGCCGAAATGTATTACTTTTGCGCTGCAATCAGCTTGCTACAAGGAGGTATAACAACTTAATAATCAGAAAACTATTAACCTTACACAATATGTCAGAGAAAATTTCTTCAACAGTGAAGCCTGGTGTTGCCTCGGGCGATGACCTACAAGAGATATTCAGGATCGCAAGGGCCCAGCATTTTGCCATGCCGGCTGTAAATGTAACCGGAACCAACACAGTAAACGGAGTTCTTGAGGCTGCGCGAACCGTGAAATCTCCCGTGATTATACAGTTTTCCAATGGCGGGGCATCTTTTTATGCAGGCAAGGGACTCTCTAATGCTGGTGAAAAAGCTTCAATTGCAGGTGCTATTTCAGGTGCAATGCATGTACATCAGATTGCCGCATTGTACGAAATTCCTGTGATCCTACATACTGACCACGCTGCCAAAAACCTGCTGCCCTGGATTGACGGACTGCTTGATGCCGGCGAAAAATTCTTTAAACAACACGGCAAGCCACTCTTTAGCTCACATATGCTCGACTTGTCAGAAGAACCGCTCCACGAAAACCTCGAAATCTGCAAAAGATACCTCGAACGCATGTCGAAATTGGGCATGACGCTCGAGATCGAACTCGGCATTACCGGGGGCGAGGAAGATGGAGTGGACAACTCAGGAGTGGATAGCTCAAGGCTCTATACACAGCCCGAAGAGGTTGCGCAGGCATACGAAACCCTTATGGAAGTTAGCGACAGATTTACAGTGGCAGCTGCTTTCGGAAATGTCCATGGTGTGTATAAACCCGGAAACGTTAAGCTTGAGCCCATCATCCTGCACAATTCACAGGTTTATATCCAGAAAAAATTCAATACCGGCATCAACCCTGTTAATTTTGTGTTTCATGGCGGGTCAGGCTCCGAAAAAGCACAGATCAGGGAAGCCATTGGTTATGGTGTGGTGAAAATGAATATTGACACCGACACTCAATGGGCCTTTTGGAATGGCATCAGGGCATTTGAACAGAAATACCACGGATATCTTCAGGGACAAATTGGAAACCCCGAAGGAGAGGATGTTCCCAACAAGAAATTTTATGACCCCCGCAAATGGCTCCGCGAAGCCGAAAAGGCCATGATTGAAAGGCTGAAGATAGCCTTTGAGGACCTGAACTGTATAGAACGTTACTAGCACAAAAAAACCGGAGCAGCTGCTCCGGTTTTTTTTTTAATCAAAGTGAAATTACATAAGCAAGCAGGGATTACATGCCCATTCCCACCAGAAGGTCTTTGGCATGAACACACAGCACCGGTATCGGTGAGTGGTTCACCATCTGCTGTGCATAGGGCCCCAGCCACAGATTGGCTGTAGTTGTTTCCTGTTCGTCGGTGATGCTGATCAGGTTTGCATTCACTCTGGTGGCATATTCAATGGCAGCGTCGGTGATGTTGTCGGCTTCTATCTCCTCTGTGTGGAACTTGACTTCGTTTTCGAGCAGATACCGTTCCACCTGCTTGGTGTATTCTGTAACACGGGCCCTCACTTCTTCAACAATAGTGGTGTGCATGGCAAGCACATGAATTTCAGCCTCGAAATATTTGGCCAGCAGCGCTGTCAGGGGCACTTTTTGTCTGCTTTCGATGGTGCTGTCAACTGGCATTACGATTTTTGTAAGGGTTCGGTTGATGTCAACTCCTCCCCTGATCGTAATGACAGGCCTTTCGGTGGCTGACACAATCCTGTTGGCGTTGCTGCCGATCCAGAATTCTTCGAAGCCCGAGGAGCCATGGGTGCCGATGACAATCAGGAAGGCATCAAGTTCATCCGCGGCTTTCACAATTTCCTGATAAACCTTACCCTTTTTGATGATAAAGCTGATGGCTCCTTTTTCAAGGCCATATTTGTATTTGTTAACCAGTTCATTGAACCGCTTGTTAACCTCTTCGATTAAATTTTCTGGTTCGGTAGAGAAAATCTCCTGGCTGCTGTCTGGTCGGTTTACCCATATCATGACAACGTTTGCTTCAGCCTTGTCGGCAATGGTCAGGGCATGTTCTAATGCGTTGATGGAACAGTCGGAAAAATCAATCCCGACTAAAATCGTCTTTTTCATAAGTCTTGGTTTTGAATTGAGAAACTCTTTAATGTCGGTAAGTTAATTCGTTCTTTGACAACGAACGCCTGGTTATAGCGTCCGATCAGGGTCCTGAGGAAACCTTCGGCTTCGATTCTGTTTCTAAAATCACCCACCCTGATGCGGTAATATGGCTGTCCGAAACTCAGATAAGCCGGAACATCAGGAAATTCTTCCCTGAAAGAGCGGATGATTGACTCAGCCTGCTGCACTGCACTATTGCCCGACTCCATGAATATCTGCACACGAAAGCCTTCAAGCTGGCTGTACTCAGCATTGAGCTGTTTGCGGATTTTAAGCAGGCTGTCAACCCTTGCATCCTGATGGATAACAACGCCTCCGGCCTGCACCGGATCTGTTTGTGCGACTGCCGGCAGTGAGAACAGTATAAAACCGATGAAAATCAAATACTTCATAATTATATTTCGTATTGCCCCGATTGGATGCTCAATACGGGTACAACTGAATTATTAATAAGTTGTTGTGCATATGGCCCCATAAATTTACTGGCTGTTGTGGTTCCCTGTTCCGTCATGATCGTAATCAGGTCAGCGTCAATTTCAGCTGCATAAGCAAGAATAGAACTGCTGATTTTGTCGGCATCAATTTCTGTTATGGAGTGTCGTACACCTCTTTCTTCCAAAAATTTATGTGCCTCCTCAGCATATGAATACATGCGTTTTCTGATTACGCTGATAGGACTGTTGTATACCACGAGCAGAAAAACTTCCGCATCAAAGAAAGCTGCAATACCTGCTGCAAATGGAAATTTTTGCTTTGTTTCCGGTGTGCTGTCTATAGGCAGGAGTATTTTTTTTACACATCCCCTGCATTCATAATCACCACGGATGGTAATTACCGGACAGGGGGCACTGGTAACAATCCGGTAGGCATTACTTCCGATCCAGTATTGCTCGTAACCGCTGACTCCGTGGGTGCCGGTGAAGATCAGATCAGCTTCCAGTTTTCTGGCCACCATTGCAATCTCACTGTAAACCTTTCCCTTACGAAGTATAATTTCAAGCTTGCCATGTTCCAGCATCGGGCCATAACGTTTCTCAATCTCCTGAAAATGATCCTTGATTTCGATCCTGAGTTCATAGTCAATGTTCAGCAGGTTATCGGGCGTATTTGTGTTGTCAACCCACACCAGACCCAATTGGGCGCGGGTTTTGTTCGCAAAATTGATGGCATATTGTAATGCGGTGTGTGAATTCTGCGAAAAATCAAATGCTACCAGCAACTGTTTCATATCATTAATTTTTAGTTACATAGCTATATGTAGCGTTTGGATTGCCGGAGCCTGATGCAGGTTTTTGACTCCTAAAAAGGCAGCATGCAAATCGAAGCTAATTTAAGAAATATTTTAAGAAACGCAAGTTTTTTTTCTTTTTAGCGGCGAAAGAGATTATTGTACTTTTGTTTGTTCAGTAAAACCCGCCAATGAATAGCAACCTTGATGCCGATAGCCACAAGTTGAGCAATGCCGAAAAAGAGCTTGAGAATGTATTGCGGCCTGATGCATTTGCAAGTTTTGCCGGTCAGGAGAAGGTGGTGGAGAACCTCCGCATCTTTGTCAGGGCGGCTATATTACGCGGTGAAGCCCTCGACCATGTCTTGCTTCACGGGCCTCCGGGACTGGGCAAAACAACCCTGTCGCACATCATTGCCAACGAACTGGGTGTAAACATCAGGATAACCTCAGGGCCTGTGCTCGACAAACCCGGCGACCTAGCCGGCCTGCTTACCAACCTTGAGCCAAACGACGTGCTGTTTATTGACGAAATACACAGACTTAGCGCTGTTGTTGAAGAATACCTTTATTCTGCCATGGAAGATTTCCGGATTGATATCATGATCGAAACAGGGCCAAATGCCCGTAGTGTGCAGATTAAACTAAATCCGTTCACCCTAATTGGAGCCACCACACGCAGCGGCCTGCTGACTTCACCACTCAGGTCAAGGTTTGGTATTAATTCACGACTTTCATATTACGATGCTCAAACCCTTTCGGGAATTATCCGCAGGTCAGCCTCTATTCTTAAGGTTGCTATTTCTGATGATGCGTCAGATGAAATTGCCCGCCGAAGCCGCGGGACTCCGCGTATTGCAAACCTGCTGCTGCGTCGTGTGCGCGATTTTGCACAGATAAAGGGAAATGGAAGCATTGATATGGATATCTCACGATTGGCCCTCGAAGCACTTAATGTGGACAGACATGGCCTGGATGAAATGGACAATCGGATACTTACCACTATTATTGACAAGTTCCGCGGTGGCCCGGTCGGCATCAATACCATTGCCACTGCTGTGGGTGAGGAAGCCGGAACCATTGAAGAAGTGTATGAGCCTTTCCTCATTCAGGAGGGCTACCTGATGCGCACACCCCGAGGCCGCGAAGTCACCGAAACTGCCTACAGGCACCTTGGCCGAGTAAACCCCGCACGCCAGGGTGAGTTGTTCGGGGATCAGCCTGTCAATGAGTAACCCCGTCATTAGTTACAACGAAATAACAGCTTTCGCCAGAGAAGTAGGATTCGATGAGTGCGGTATTTCTCCTGCCGGACAACTTGAAGACCATGCCCTTCATATGGAATCCTGGCTCGCAAAGGGATTTCAGGGAAGCATGTCGTACCTTGAACGCAACAGACAAAAGCGCTACAACCCCAGCTTGCTTGTGGAAGGGGCACAGAGCGTGATTTCGGTGTTGCTGAACTATTTTCCGGCAGAGCAACTGACCGAAAACAACAGTTACCAGATTTCAAAATATGCTTATGGCGGGGATTACCACCAGCTAATCCGGGAGAAGCTCAGGAAGTTGCTCATGATGATTACCGAAAAAACAGGTCCGTTAACTGCCCGTGTGTTCACGGATTCTGCACCCGTGCTAGACCGCGCCTGGGCACAGAAAAGCGGGCTTGGGTTTATCGGAAAAAACACCTGCCTCATCCACCCGCGAAAGGGCTCATTCTTTTTTATCGGACATATTATCTCCTCTCTGGAGGTTCAGTCGCCCACTGTTGAAATTACCGACTATTGCGGAACCTGCCGCAGGTGCATTGATGCCTGTCCTACAGCTGCCCTCGTGGATGCACATGTGCTTGATGCACGGCGCTGCATCTCCTATCTGACCATCGAAAACAAGGGTGAACTGCCTGCTGAACTGAAACCTGCCTTCGGCAACTGGATTTTTGGATGCGACATATGTCAGGATGTCTGCCCCTGGAACCGATATGCCAGGCCGCACAACGAACCCGCCTTTTTACCCATTAATAGACTGAGAAACATGAACAAGGATGATTGGGAAGGGCTTGATGAGCAACTGTTTGATGAACTTTTTACCGGGTCGGCAATGCAGCGGACAGGCTTTAAGGGACTGAAACGAAATATTGATTTCCTGAAGAAATAAACTGCCTCAGATTTCTCCCTGATCGCTTATCTTAACCTGATCCTTAACAACATGTCGGTGGTTGTTGTGTACAAATATTTCTGATCTGAATCAAAAGCACAATTGGCCGTTGATTTGCCTGTTTTAACCGCAGCCAGGTGTTTCCCTTCAGGACTGATTAAATGAACACCTCCCGGCCCGGTAGCAAATATAACGCCGCTGCGGTGTATCTTTAATCCGTCAGGTAATCCTTTATGTGTCTTCGCAAGTTCTGCAAAGTCGAATAATATCTTTCCGTTGCTGAGTGAGCCGTCCTGGTTGATTTCATAACTGTATAAAACCGGATTATTCGGGTCTGATTGATTGATATACAGTGTTTTTTGATCCAGTGACAAAGCAATTCCGTTGGGCCAGGTCAGACTGTCAACAAGCAAGCTGACTTCATGGTCGCGGCTGGTTTTAAATACTCCGTTGATACCGATTTCGCCTGTTTTATTGCCGGGCTGACCATATGGCGGATCGGTGAAGTAAATATTTCCTGCATGGTCAATAGCCAGATCGTTGGGGCTGTTAAACTTCATGTCATTGTACGTGTCGGCAAGGTTGAAAAATGTTTCCTGCGGGCTCTTCAGTTCAGCATTCATGCGTGCTATGCGCCTGTCGCCATGCTGGCAGAGCAGCAGACGATTTTCAGAATCAAGCAACAATCCATTTGAGCCCCTGTCGGAATTTTTGTTCTCTTCACCGGAATGTCCAGCTGATTCAAGGTACACACCAAGGCTGTCTTTTTCGTTCCATATGTAAATCTTATTCGCCGGAACATCTGAAAAGATCAGGGATTGCAATTCGTCAATCCACAATGGCCCCTCGGACCAGTAAAATCCCCTGGCCAGAATCTCAATACCGGCATCCGGAGAAATGAGCTCCAGTGCAGTGGAATCATATATTTCTACCTTAAAAAGCTCCGTTAACGGATCATTGTTTTTTTGTTCCTGAACAGGATTGCCGGGACTGAATGTGCAGGAAATCATGTAGAAAGAGATTATTGCCGACAGCAACAGGGAAATGTTTTTCATGAGATGTTTTTAAGAAGTTGTAAATTACTAACGAATAGACTTTTATCAGATTATTGATTTCTTTTTCTTTAACGAGTAACTGATCAAAAACAGGATGCCCACTACAACAAAAGGAATAGTAATCATCAGTATGATGCCAAGGCTCAAGCCAATGGAATGATTCATATTATAATTGTGTTTGAAAACAAATGGGCTCAGCACTAAGCCTAATGCAGTAAAAATGATCCCGCCGGTAAGCTCACGATTCCATGCAATTATAAGGAACAACAAAAGCACAAAGGATGGAATCATGTGTATCAGAAATCCAAGAACTTGTTGCTTTATGCTAAGTGCCGGATCAAATGCATCAAGGGCAAATATGCTTACAAATAAAATTGCTAGAATGCATAGTGCACGTGGAATCCAGTGAAATAATATGCCTGTTTTTTTCATGACAACTGAGTTTTATGAATTACCGTTTGCGGCATTGAATATCCCAAAGGTACGAATTCTGCAACGGTAAAATCAATGGAATAATATGATGGCTTCAATATTCACCAAAGAAAACAGAACGTTTTTGGCAGTTATTGTTTCTGATAAGAGATGTTGGTCAGCGTTTTGCCGAAGGCAGAATGGTATAGTGCAGCGAAAGGATCAGCCCGTCGTTGTATTGCCCAAAGCCGCGTTCATAGCGCCGCACGCTTCCAGGGACAGCATTTTTTCTGATGGAAGTAATGGAATTCACAGTGCGGAAATCTAGTTTCCATTGGTTCCCCAAACGATATTGCACCCCGACAACGCTGTTCAGGCATAGCTTCCGCCAGTCGTCTGTTTCCACAACAAAGTAATTCACCTCTTCATAATGAGACAGCAGAAAATCGGCCGAAAGTCCTGCCCCTAATGCAAAATGACCTTTTCTGAATTGTAGCATAAAGGGTAGCTCAGCATAATTAAGCCGCAGCAGGTAGGCATTTCGCTCAACAAGGTCGGGGTTTGGATTAAACCTGGAACCTTTTTGCACAAAAGCAAGTTCCATAAGCACAAACCATTTTTCTGACAGTTCGAGGCTGACGAAAAAACCTGCATTAATGCCGGCCTTGGTGTAGCCTCCGTAGGTGTCGCCGGCCACCTGCGTGGCAGCCATGCCCCCCTTTATCCCGCCGGCAAAGGGCTGACCACTAAGGCCGGAGGCCAGAGCAACCATAAAAAAAATGAGACAAAGATGTTTCATCAGGGGTTGATTGAAATTGCGGGATAAATATAAAGTAAAAATCATGTTGAATTAAAGTGTGTTATATAAAAAAATTCTACTTTTAGGCGCAAATATCAAGTGTTTATGGAAGCATCAAACTACCGCATTTTGCTTGTTGATGACGAAAGGGACGTGCTCGAATTTCTTAGCTACAACCTACGTAAGGAAGGATTCGTTGTTTCGACTGCGGGAGGAGGGCAGGAGGCTGTTGTCAAAGCCACGGAAGAGCTGCCCCACCTGATCATACTCGATGTGATGATGCCCGGTATGGATGGCATTGCTGCCTGTGAAGAGATCAAACAGATTCCTGCCCTGAAAAATTCTCTTGTTGTTTTTCTCACAGCACGTGCCGAAGAGTATTCGCAGATTGCAGGATTGGATGCAGGTGCCGATGATTACATCGCCAAGCCCATAAAGCCAAAACTACTGATCAGCCGCGTTAAGGCAATATTAAGACGCTACCGTGGTGAACAGAGCCACACCGAAACCCTTGCCCTGAATGATTTCATCATTGACTCCGAACGTTATTTGGTCATCAAGGGGGGCGTAGAGATCACGCTGCCGAAAAAAGAGTTCGAACTGCTCCGGCTGCTCGCCTCAAAACCCAACAAGGTGTTTACACGTGATGAGATCTTTTCGCGTGTCTGGGGCGATAATGTGATTGTTGGCGACCGGACAATTGACGTTCATGTGCGCAAAATCAGAGAAAAGATAGGTATTGATAATATTCGCACAGTCAAAGGAGTAGGTTATAAATTCGAGGTCTGACCCCTATGGCCGGTAAGTTTTCTGAAACCCGGAATGTGGCGCTCGCCACTGCAGCAGCAATTGCTGTGTTCAGCACATTGGTGCTGGTTCTTCTCAGGGTGTTCGACATAAACCTGAAAATCTGGGTAGTGATTCTTGTGTGGGCACTGATTTTTCAGGTTTCCTACCTGATGATCCGCTACACCGTGAACAGGTTTATCTATCGCAAGATCAAATTGGTGTATAAAACTATCCATAACCAACGCAACGGCAATGGTTCGGCTAAGAATACCGCCCGCAAAGCCGAATCCATCGAATCGGTAGGACAGGCCGTTCAGGAATGGACTTCGGGCCAGCAGAATGAGATTGACGAACTAAAAAAAATGGCCGATTACCGCCGCGAATTTCTTGGCAATGTCTCACACGAATTAAAATCACCTATTTTCAACATACAGGGGTACGTCCTCACCCTGCTCGATGGTGGCCTTGAAGACCCCAACATCAACCAGGATTACCTCATGCGCACCGAGAAGAGCATCAACAGGCTCATTGCCATTGTCGAGGACCTCGAAGAAATATCAAAACTCGAATCGGGCGAACTAAGGCTCAACTTGCAGCGGTTTGATATGTGCGAACTGGTGCGCGATGTGATTGACTTCCTCGAAATGAAAGCCCGCAGGAACAACACTCAGGTTGTTTTCGAAAACAAAACCGAACGGACAGTTTTTGTTCATGCCGACAAAAAAAGGATCCGTCAGGTATTGATCAACCTGATCGAGAATGCCATAAAATACGGAGATAAGCCTGATAGTAAAGTGATTATCAAGGCATTTGATATGGACGAAAACTTCTTGTTCGAGGTCAAGGATAACGGGCCTGGTATATCAGAAGAAAGTCTTCCAAGGATTTTTGAGCGCTTTTACCGGACAGACAAGGGAAGGTCGCGTGATACTGGAGGCACCGGTCTGGGTTTGGCTATTGTGAAGCATATTATCGAAGCCCACAGGAAAAGCATCAGCGTAAGGAGCAAATTGGGATCGGGAACAACATTTTCGTTTACCCTCCAGAAAGCCTGACAGAAAATTTCAATTAATTATTTCTGGCGCGAAATGGTGTATTCGACCAACTGCCTGAGCGATTGTAGCGACACATCATCGCTGTAACCATCCAGCAGTTCGAGAGCCTTTTTCCGGTATAGCTCCATCTTCTCAGCGGCATAGTCCAATCCACCCGACTGGCGTACTTTTTCCATCACCCAGGCTACTTTTTCGGGATCCTGATTATGGTTTTTCACTGTATGAATGATCTTTCGCCTTTCGTTCCATCTGCTGCTGTTGAGCAGGTAAATAAGCGGAAGGGTCATCTTACGCTCTTTAATGTCAATACCTGTAGGCTTTCCTGCCGTCCCGACTTTTTGATAATCAAAAATATCGTCTTTGATCTGGAATGCAATTCCAACATTCTGTCCGAATTCATACATCAGCTGAATCTTTTCGGGCGAAGCTCCTGCACTTGCTGCGCCAACAGCACAGCATGACGCAATCAGCGAAGCAGTCTTTTTCCTGATGATGTCAAAATAAACGGATTCTTCAATATCGAGTTTGCGTGCTTTTTCGATCTGGAGCAGTTCTCCTTCACTCATTTCTTTTACTGCATCGGCCACAATCTTCAGCAAATCAAAATCATTGTTGTTGAGCGCAAGCAACATGCCCCGTGAAAGCAAAAAATCGCCCACCAATACAGCAATTTTGTTTTTCCATAAGGCATTTATCGAAAAAAAACCGCGCCTTTCGTTCGAGTCATCCACTACATCATCATGCACCAGTGTTGCTGTATGCAGCAGTTCGATCAGTGTGGCAGCCCTGTAGGTTGATTCACCCACCATACCATTAATCCTGGCCGCGAGGATCACAAACATGGGCCGCATCTGCTTGCCTTTGGTTTTTACTATATATCCCGTTACCTTGTCGAGCAGGGGAACATTGGATTTCATAGCACTCTTGAACACCTTGTCAAAAGCAAGCAGTTCAGCCTGAATGTGTTTTCTGATATGTGTAAGTCCTTCTGCCATAATTTCCCTAACCTCTAACAATAGTCAGCCTGAATGTTCTCATGTTTTTTCAGGCATAAAAGTACTGTTGATTAAGAGACTGTTTCGGGTTTTTCATGTGTCTTTTTTTTTCATATTTCGTTGGATTTTCATGAAAAAGTCAATGTTC
>Ga0351861_1013_pt1 | contig 41945 bp, 36 predicted proteins | sample BONcelHFGM3001F9_FD_206795 | JGI IMG/M metagenome (GOLD analysis project Ga0351861, IMG submission 206795) | Enriched cells from coal bed in the Powder River Basin, Montana, United States - BONCAT cells FGM rep2 HSBNCT.FGM.300.1.F9 ...
ATCGTGACCGGGCTGGAGCCATCCACGTAGGATGCGGCGAGTCCGGTGACCGTGTGGCCGGGTCGAGCGATGTGATCGTTTTCCCCTTGGGCGCTTTCCACTCCGGAAACGCCGCGAACGTAGGAGATCAAATCACGGTCGCTTTCGTGTCCCCCAGTGGACGCGAGGTTATATTTGGGAAACGGAGCGAGCAACGTCATCAAGGCGTCGATGAGCGTAGTTTTGCCACTGCCCGTTGGACCGATGACTGCCGATCCGCCAGGATCAATAGAACAACTGTGCTTGCCGTCGAAGGGTCCCCAGTTAAAAACTTCCAATCCATTGAGCAGGAACACAGGTTCGACGTTTTTCCCGATACCGATTCCGCCTAGCGCTTCGGACCCTAGTTCGCTCATTCCGTTCCTCCCTGGACATTGGTTGCCTCCCGGAAGCGGGACAAGAGCGCCGAAAGGGACTCCGGATTGGCGAGATGGGCAATCAGCGGACGAATGGCGACCTCGCGGTTCGCATCCGGCTCGGAGACGATTCCGTGCGGCTTGAGTTGATCGATCAGAGTTAGGAGCCGCTGTTCGTTCTTAGCGTCACTACCGGTATCTCCAAGAAACCCGTCAAATTGGGAAAGCAAATCTTCGAGCGGCACTTTACTCGGTCCGGCACCGATGCCGACATCCTGTTCGTGAATGAGATAAAACTGTCGAAGAATGGCGACGAGGAGCGATTGCTCAAGTGTGAGCCGCTGCCGACGGACCAGGGGATGTCCCCAGCCCTCTTCGGAGTCGTCTGGGACGGACTCCGCCACAAAAAGGATCGCAAGACCGCGAATCTCGTCGAGTTTCAATACAAGGTCGAGAGGTTCAAGAGCCGCATTGATCTCGGTTCGCAGGCGGAGCGCAGCGGCAAACACGCCTGGCTTCGTCTCGCTTTCTATGTATCCCCAGCGGAGGAGCTCCTGCACAACCTGTTTGACTTCGTGCCTGGTCCGGGGCGTTTCTTCCTGAGGGGGAACGCTGGAATCCATCAGCCGAGGACCTCCGGTTTCACTTGCCCTGCCGTGACGGCGTTCATGAATACGAGGGGAATGTCAAATCGAGCGCGCTCGGAGCCTTCCCCCGGGATTTCGACAGACTCCCGCTCTTTGCCGAAATGAACCTCCGCTTCGCGCGCCATGCCCAACCAGTAGGCCAGTGCTTCGAGGTCATGCGAGGGCGGGAGCAACCCAGCAAGTTCTCCCACAGAGAGACTTCTCCCGGTCGTTTGCAGGAGATCGATCGTCTGCTCGAAAAGCTTCTGGCGATCCAGGCCGTCAAACGCCGCCCAGAAGTCTTCTCCCAGCGCGTCGAGTGGAGCTTCCGACTCCGTGAGGTCTATCTCGCCCGGTTCTGAAACCAGGCCATCCCGAAAACGAAGCCGTTGAATGACTGGCAAAAGCGGGGTCGATATTCCGGTCGGCGGCAGAGGTCCTGCCGACTTTCGCAGTAAACCCGACGACCAATCCACTCCAGTCGCCGCCTCCAGAATATCATTCAGCAGGGCGCCTACTCGATGGTGCTCGCTTGCAAGCCCCGCCTTGATAAAGCCCCGGACATCGCGTTCTCCGCGGGCGCGTGCCTCGATCACACGCTGGGACTCGCGCACGAGGCCAGGCACCAGCCAACGCAATTCGGCGATTTGCTTCCCGGTGAGCGCTTCGGCGGCTGCGGGATTTGAAAGGATAGCCCGCAACTGCGCCATCATTTGGTCGAGTTCGACCGCCAACGAGAGTTGCTCGTAAAATCCATCGAATACCTGTCCCTCCGGTGTCCGCAACAATTCGTCATGGCCGTCGAGCATGCGATCGAGCACATTTCCACGATCTTGATTGCTGCGGATGATTTCCTGTCGAAGCAAATGGTCCGCCTCGCGATAGGAATCCTCTACCCTCCTGAAGTCCGAGCGAAGGCTGACGGCCAGTTGATAGACCTCCCGAATACCTTCGCGGGCACGGGTGCCAGCGAGCACTTCAAAATTACCCTGTTCGACCTGATTCAGTTCCTTTTGCAGTGCCGCGATGCGTTTTCGCAAATGACCAATCCGTCCGGCGCGCTCAGGGTTCAACTTCGCCTCCAGATCCTCAATCTCTCGCTGCACCGTTGAAAGACGCGACGCAGTCGATGTCATCGTGCCGTCATCAAGTCCATTCACGAAATCGAAAGCCTTCTGCAATGAATCGGTTGCCAAAAGTCGGCCATCCCGCTCCACGACCAAACCGCGTTTCAGCCAGTCGCGGAGTTCTCGGCGGGCGACTTGAACGAAGTCGCCATCTGGGAGATCAAATTCGTCAGCATTCGCATGCTCGGCAAACATTTCGGACAGCCGTTGAAGAGCGTCATCCCACGAAATTTCGCCAACGCTGGTTTCAAAAAGCGGAATCAGGCAGCCCAACACCAATGGCGCACGGCGTGACGCAAGAAGCGCCCACGCCGAATTCCGGTTCCGAATATGAATGCATTTTCGACAAATCTCCCGACTCATCGGGAACGCATCCTAGATTTCGCGTCGACCGATTACCAGCTTCAATGAACAAACGTACGGTTCCAGAGCGAACGGATTTTCGGGAGTGGGCTTTTCGTTGGCTTCATTTACCCGCCTGAAATAATCCGAGATCGCTCGCGAAGGCCAGCGAGAGCGGAGTGGGTGCCAAACCGTTCCATCTCAAATGGGCCCGCTAAATCATTCAGCAGTGCCGGCAGGCAGGGGTCGCTCCCTTCAAGCAAGTCGGCACCGTGCCTTTCGACGGGGATCGTCGCCTAAAACTCCGCGATTCTCAGGAAGGCGACTGGAAAGAATGGCCCGCCGACTTTCGCGTGCGGGAATTCCCGGCGTTCGATTCGGTAGTTCAGCTGACTGCGGCGCAGTTATCTGTCGAATTATCGTGATGGCCCCCAAGGCCAGCTCTGGGCAATATTGCCCAGCAGAGCCCTTGAGCTCACTCGCAACGTTAATCCAAACGCTTATTCCGCCTCCGCGAGACCGACTCCGAAAAATTCCGGGGCTTTTTCGGCTTCGCGGAACGCGAGCGGGGTGGCGCAGACTTTTTTTCCCCCTTCTTCTGCTTGGATGGCACCTTTGGAGGACGAATTCCTTGCTTAAACAGCTTATAAGCCTGATCGATACTTTCCTTATCGATTCTGGTTTCCCGCCCGCGGCCCCCTTCCTGAACGATCTCTACCCAGATTCGTTCTCCCTCCTGGGCATGGCGAGACGCATACAGCCAATCCTGAACAAGACTGGGAATGCCGACATATTTGAAGGCCTGTTTCTTTGAGAGGGAAAGTGGCTCTAGACTTGGATTGGGATCCCGAACCATGGTGGGTGCGTGACCGCCATGGTGAAACTGCCGGGCGCGACCCGATCAGAGCCATTTGACGAAGCAGACTGTATAATCTGCCCGAGGGTTTCCAACCCCGCGGAGGTCGTCACCGGGTAACCCCGGCCGATGGACGCCCTCGATCTGACAATAACGAACGGCCGACACCACTTGGTGCCGTTTCCCAAGGAATCGTGCTTTCCTTGCGTCAATACCGTCCGAGTAAGAAACATTATATTCGCTTTTTGGTTCCACGGTCGGCAGAAATCAAGTGATAAACTCTAAAAATCGACACCCGATGGTCAGGCTGGGTCCAAATCAAAGGCTTCGTAGATACTTGCCAGCCAGCGGCAATCTCCGCTTGGAACGGGGTAACTCGATTATTCGATGGCCTCCGGCTTCAAGGACCAGAAGAGCTTTACCTCTGCGGGTTTCTTCAGAGAACGTTTGTAGTGCGCAAAAAGCATTCGAGCATCGCGGTGCCCTAGATTGTGCGCGGTCTCATGGGCCTTTTTGTAAAATGCCAGATGATATGACGCGTAGGAGTGACGCGTGATGTCCTGCGGCCACTTTTCCCAGCCCATCGAATCACGCAGCGCCCATAGCTTCCGCTGGAAGTTCCGCGGCAAAATAGACCCGCTCTTTTTTCTGCACGGTTTGAGCCATGCCGCCAGGACATTCTCCATGGGCCAAGATCGCTCGTCTCCGGTTTTTGACTTGAAGGCAGGAAGTTCCAGCTGTTTCCCGGCAAAGTTGATTTCGGTAATCTTTTCCGAAGGGGTGAGGTTGTAGGTCTCCCAAACAACCCTTTCCGCTTCCTCCGGTCGCAATCCGCCAAATGTGCCGAGCGTCAACCACGGGACGAGTTCCTGCGGTTTGACCGTAATGGCGTACGCGCCGTATTTGCTGTGGAACCTCTCCCTCTTTGCGGGGTTGTCAGCCTCGCCGGGCGCCTTGAGCACAAAACCTTTCTTGGCCAAGCCCAAAATGGTCTTCAGTTCTTCGATGGAAAACACCCGGACTCGCCCAATGGATTCATCTTCCAACGTGTGCTTCTTTCTCTTGGTGCGCCCTTTGGTCTTCTGCATCAGGGGAGCCCAGGGATTCAGCTTGAGTTTGTCCGCATTGACCGCCCAAGAGAACAAAATCGACATGTAGGAGATCTCACGCCTTTTCGCCGAAGGCTTGAGGTGGGGCTTTTCCCTCATATACTTTCTGGCCGAAACTTCAGTAAACCCAGTCAGGTTATCAACCTTGTTCGCCATCGCCCATTTTTTCAGTCGCCGCCATCGCTTCCCGCATTCAGCAGCGTGAGATGGTCGGTTTGCAGCTTTTTGTTCTTCCGAAGCACCTTTGATTGCGTCATCCCACGGGAGCACCTCGCCGTTCGGCTGAAGATGTTTGATGGCGAAATCAGCCGCTGTCCCCAGAGTTATCCCTTCCTTTTCCAGACGCCGAATTACATCGGCGGTCTCCGTCAATCGGTCTGGGGTCCAAAATGTTTCTTCAGCCCCGTTAAATTGACCGCGGTTTTCGTCTATTACCGACAAAATGTTCAGCGACGGCCCGCGGGTTTCTTGGAACTCGGGACCAAGCAACCATTCTTTCAACGCCTTGAGTGTGACGAAAGATTTGGTGATCGGCTTTCCGCCGGTGTAGCGCTTGCCAATCCGCAACTTGAAATAGCGCTCTCCTCGCCCATTCACACCATGGGTGACACCAACCCCCGCAGGCAATCCCGCTATTGCAGCCCGTTTTCGCATCGCATCCAAATTAGGCGACAATTGGGCGACGAAGTCAATAAATGGCTTTTTTCTATGGTAAAGCGAAGAGGACTGAAAATCCTCGTGTCGGGGGTTCGATTCCCTCTCCAGCCACCACTCTCAAACCCCTTCGCATAAAGGAGTTACGCAGGCAACTCCGTCGAGTGTAGCACAGAATGTAACAACAGGTCTCCCTGTTACCCCCTTCGGCGGGAACTACGTTTTTCTAGACCACGGGAAAGGGACTGCGCCAGCCGCGCCAGCGGCGGCGCAGCCCCTTCCTAGTCTATCTAGTAACAACTCAATCGAAGAGGCATCGGGAAAGGCCGCTTGGAACACCCTGCGCGGCAATCACCGAAAGACCGCGATGCTCCTCGGGATGCACGTCGAGAAGCTCGTCGGGATGCACGGCCTGTCCACGATTGGATTTCTGACCTTCACCTTCCCAGACCATGTCACCGACGCGAAGGAAGCCGGACGCAGATTCAACTCACTTCTCACGAACGTTGTTCGGACACGATATCGGGACTACGTGGCAGTCTTGGAGCGAATGCGGAATCTCCGTATCCACTACCATCTGCTCGTCCCGGTCGGGTCAGACATTCGCACTGGAGTGGACTTCGATGCGATTCGTCGCAAGGACTACCGATCAGCCTCCCCGGTTTTGCGGAACGAGTGGGCGTTCTGGCGCAAGGCCGCTCCTCGATATCGCTTCGGACGAACCGAACTCCTCCCCATCAAAAGCACCGAAGCGGCGATCAAATTTTATGTGGGGAAATACATCAGCAAGCACATCGAGAACCGCGTCGAAGCGGACAAGGGCGTTCGGCTTGTTCGCACGAGTTTCCACGCGAAGGCTGGCACGACCCGTTTTGCGTGGAATTCCATTGCCGCACGTCTTTGGAGGGAAAAGGTTCACTTGCTGCTGAAGGAGGCCAACCTCGAAGAAACGGAGTGCATCGGGAAAGCTTTCGGCCGACGCTGGATGTTCAAGCATCAGGATATCGTGCAGTCCGTGAGTCCACCCCTTTATTGGTCGGAGTCCGCAGCGGAGTTGGATTCGATCCCCCCGGGCATGGAGCGGGCCGAGCGAGCGTTAAAATTCTTCGAAGAGCATGGCGCGCTCAGAATGACAGCTCGGGAGGCGCTGCTGGCGATTGGAGACCGGACGGAACGTCGTAGAAGGCGCAGCAGCAAAGGCATGCCAGAGGAATTAGAGCATGAAGCGCGTAAATCAACAGCAGTCTGATCCCTGATGATGGAATCTACGGGAGAAAGTTGTCAAGATCTTGGATGACCATGCCGAATTCTTTTTGGAATTTTGGGTCAATTAAATCCACAACAGCTTGTCGACCTGCATCGTCCGACTTATGAAAACGTTTAGAATTTATACCCAAATGCTGGCAACTTTCGATGTAGGCTACGCCGATTGACGAAAGAACTCTATCGGCCACATAAGCATGGGCTTCTTCTTTAGAAGTAAACTCTCTGTCGATCGGGGACGAACAAGCTGCTGACGCAGTCGCAGTAATTGCCCGCATAAGGTCCTGCGCACATGACAGAAACAGGGCGGTTGAAAGAAGCTTTTGATTTGCCTCGCCAGCAGCTATGCGCTCAACGAGCTTGGCGAAAAACCCCTCAGTAAATCCGTGTTTCTCGTCATTGGTCGGACGGATCAACAAAGTATTGATTTCAAGAAAAGTAATTGCGGAAGCAAAGCCAGCGCGTTTGTTCCCGTCTACAAAAGCGTGATTCCGCGCAATGTGAAAACAATAGGAAGCCGCTAGATCGAAGATGTCTGCATCCTCGTCGTATATGAAAAGGTGTTGAGGGGCGGCTACAGCGGACTCGAGCAGATTGTTATCCGAGAGACCAGGATCACCGCCAAACAAATCAATTTGACGGTGATGGATCAGCTTGACCGCATCCGCGTCCAGGAACACGGGATTCAAAACGAAGATTCAATTACTGTGCGAGAATACGAAAAGCTCCAGCGAACTTTTCCTCAATCTGAGGCAAAACCTCTTGAACCTGCTTTTTGTCCGCGAAAACGATAATTCGATCTTTCGCTGCAGGCTTAAAATCCGCTCGGAAACCACTGCCCGCGATCTTGTAACGCCCTTTTTCTACCTCGGGGTTCTTCGCTTTCATAGGTAGAACATTGCACAGATGGCAGCAGAAGTAGAACAAATATGTTTGTAGTTGATGCAGTAGTTGACATATAGAAACCATTGAGTGATGGTTGATATATGAATACCGGTGCAATACATGTAGAAATCACCTCCGAAGACGAAAGGGTCGTAGGCCCTTCGGATGATGGCACGCGGATTCGCCGCCAGCACGGCAGCGAAGAACAGTGCGCGGATTGGTTCGATTATATCCACGAGCGGTTCGGAAATACGGTGTCACCCGGTGGTGTTTCCATGTTCCTTCCGGTATCAAGGGCCGCAGTTCACAAGCGGCTAAAGAGCGGAAAATTGACCGCGTTCTTATTCCATGTAACTCACCGGGAGCGGACGTTTTTCGGCCGTGAACGCAGCGTCAAAGCACAGCCCTACGTCTATATCCCTGTTTCGGAATGCAAAGCTTGGGCGGCGGAAGTAGCGCTGCGTCCGGAGAATTTACAAAGCTTTCTCCGCTCCTTGGGAGCCAGTGATGAGGGGCAGGAATTCTTGGAGCGCGATCCCGGGGATAAGGGTAACCGGAGCGTTCGCCATGAAAAGGACATGACGATTCCCGAGGTAGTCAAGTTTCTGTTTCCGTGAGTACCAACGGCATCCTCAAAAATATGAAAGAGCTGGCGGCTGCGCTTGGTGTGCCGGCTGTTTTCGTGAAGAGGATGAAGTGGGCGGGATTCAAGATGCCCGGTGGCCGTTCGACCGTCGAGTGGGCTTTGGCTTGGCTACAGGAGCATCCGGAGTTTCGGCAGGCGGATTGGACAAGACCTCGCCGAGGTCCCGAACATCAACCGGCGTGAGGCGCTGGTAAATGGCATGTACCGTATCGCTCGCGTGCCCGACGTAGGCCTTCGTTTTGTAGATCGGCGCACCCGAGCGGGCGAGTTTTGTTACAACAGTCACCCGCGTGCAATGGAAGCTGAGGTGCGGCAAACCAATCCGTTTGAAGAATTGATGCCACTTCTTCGCCGGGTGTTCGGGGAGCTCAACGAGCCGCTTCCGCTTCGCTGCTTGAGCCCGTTTGACCAGAGAATGCAAATCTGGATGCAGCGGAGCGGTATGAATTCTGCCGCCCTTCGCGTCGAAACTGACGGTCCGAGCTACAAGGTCAATGCTGGTGAGCGGCACGCCCGTTTCGGCCAAACGGCACCCCTGCCGCATCGCGACCAGCCAGCAATCCCACATCCAGTCGTCTCGCATTTTCAAGGCTTCCTCAATCTTCAAAACCTCGTCATCGGTGATCTCGGGTTTCTGCTTGGGTGGCGTCCGCTTGAGTCCCAACCGCACGCACGGATTGGCCGTAATGAATCCACGTCGCACCGCCTCTTGCATCAAAGCGGAGAAAACCTTCAATTCCGTAAGTGCCGTATTGTGGGTCCTCGCCCGCATCAAGTTCTTGGGTGGGCTCGTCCGGAATGCCGGATAATCGGTGCAAAGTTTGTAGGTCACCTGCGACGGCGAAATGATGCCGCGATGCTCAAGGTACGTCGCCAATGCGGACCACGCGTTCAAGTAACGCGAAAGCGTCTTGGGGTTCGAATACTTCTGGCGCAGAAAACCCGGAACCCACGCGTCGAATCGATTCGCATTATTGTTCCCCCCGAACTCTTGCTCCTTGAGCGTTTCCTCGGCGACAAGCTGCTTCACCTTTCGGATCGCGCCCGAGGCATTGATGCTGACCCCCGAGGACTTCGCGCCCCAAGTTCCATCCGGCTTTTGAACCCGAAGCCAATAATACGGACTGCCGCTGCGTGTGTAGGAGGACGCCATGTGACTGTAGCATGGTGTAACAAACTTAGTTTTGTCAATGACCGCTCTACACTGTAACTGACCCATCATGACCCGCAAATATACCCTTGATTCGACTCGGGGGTTCGATTCCCTCTCCAGCCACCATTCTTTAAAGCTCGCGGAGCCGCTTAAACAAAAGCTCTGCGGGCTTTTTTTGGTTTTTGGGTCGCGCATATTCGCACGCGATGGAACTCATCTCTATCGGTCTAATTTTTGGCGGCAAGTGGGTGGCGCATTTGGTAAATCTGGCTTTCTTCGAGCGCTCCTCGAAAGAAGAGCAACCTCATTTTCCAGGCGCACGCCTTTCGCTGTCCGTGCTCGGGCATGCCTGAGCTGCCACGAAATCAAAGAGTTAAGTTTACGGTAAAGTAATATACTTTCGTCCTTCGCTTCCCATTAATGAATTCTTTATGCCATCCTGTGATAAACCCGCACGACTGTTGGGCATATTGACCTTATTCAAGATTTAAAATGCAAGGAAGACTCAGGAAGATCCAATGCCCTGCCAGCGCCAGCACGACACAAACGCACCTTCGCCAGAGGAGAACCGTCGCTGTAGATCGCTTTTGACTCTGGCAAAACGGGAGGAAATTATGGCCCCATGGATGGAGGTGTCGCCTGAAAAAATCGATGCAGTTGAAAGATCCTGGGCCGCACGGCATCTCCGCCACTTACTACCTTGATATTTAATGATGCCATTACCAGAAAATCAAAACATGCCAACCTGTGCAGTTCCCGCGCCAGAGGCGACGCTCCATTGTCTGGAAGCCGGCTTTCAATGGCGGCATGAAAGCATGGAAACAGAGGTTTCGGGAGGTGTCTCGGCGGATGTCCTCGCAGGAAACGAATGGAGCGCAAATGCACAGGGCGCGCGTTGTGAGCTATCCATTACCAATTCCGGAACAGCCGCCGTGTCGATCTCGGCGATCCGGTTAAAATTCCGCCTTATCTCCGAGGCGAGTCTCGATAAGATCTTTTTCCAATCCTGGGCCATGAGCGGCGAAACCGGATTACGGGAAGCAGGAGACCAATGCCGCTCCTCGGGAGTCATGGGATGGAGCAATACGCAGGGAACCGCGGCCGCCGTGGCAGGATTTCTGGATCACTCCTTGGCGAATACGCAGGTGGAGGCTGCGCGGATCAATGAGCATACCTGGCAGGTAACGGCAATCGTCCTTTGCGAAGGGAAGCCTCTTGCGCCCGGCGACATGCTCGCCTTGCCGCCTTTTTGGCTGCGGACTGGAGCCGGGCTTTTTGCACTATTGGAAGAATATGCCGAAGAGGTCGCCGCGATCATGGGCACGCGGAAGACAAAAGCCCCGGAGAGTGGCTGGTGCAGTTGGTATCATTTCTACGGCAAGGAAACCTTCGCGGAGGTGATTTCCTGCGCGGAGGAACTCGTCCGCTCGCCATTGGCGGGATCGCTCAGAACCATCCAGATCGATGACGGCTGGAACCGCGCCTCTGCCGACGAATCGCCCGATGCCTGGGGAGATTGGGAGGCCCATCCGGACAAATTTCCATCCGGCATGGCCGACGCCGCCCGGCGAATCCATGAGCTTGGTTTTCGCGCAGGGTTGTGGCTCGCTCCCTTCGCCGTCTCAGCCAGGAGCCGCCTCTTCGTCGAGCATCCGGAGTGGCTCGTCCAGCGGTGGGATTCAGAAACAGCAAAATTGCAGCCTGCGCCCACGGCCGATAATCCGAATGTCTTTCAACTGGATTGCACCCATCCGGAAGCTCTCCGGTGGCTTAAGGAAACCTTTCGGCGGGTCTTTCGTGATTGGGATTTCGACTACATAAAGATCGATTTTCTCCAAATTGGCGCCAGAGAGGGCATTCGGCACGATCCAGCCGCAACCTCCATCGAGGCTTATCGGAAGGGGATGCAATGCATCACCGAAACTGCCGGGGATGACAAATTCATCCTTGGATGTGGTGCTCCCTTGCTCGCCAGCGTGGGATTGGTGGATGGAATGCGGGTAGGGCCCGATGTCGGAGGCCGCTGGGCATTCGATCTCGGATGGCCCGAATGGCCGGTGGGCAATTGCTCTATCCGAGCGGCGGCAATCCCATCCGTATGGAGCCAATGGATGCAGGGAAAATGGTGGCAGAACGATCCGGATTGCCTTGTTCTGCGTGCGACGTCGGGCTTGCTCGAACAGGCATTTTTTAAACGCGTGGAAAAGGATGTGCAAACCTCCATTTGCCTTGCGACGCCACTCGGACTTGCGAGTGAGGAAGCCGGGCTGTGGGCGCGTTTGGTTTGGATAACGGGCGGCATGGCACTTCTTTCCGAAGTATGGAGCGAGCTGCCCGGCGAGCGCCAGGACATGCTGGTCAAATGCTTTGAGCCACATGGAAGCAAAGCATCCGTGCTTGACTGGTTTGAGATACCCGATGCCGCCGCTCTTGCCACCTGTGGAACGCCGGGGTTTGTGGGGGTATTCAATTTTGGCAACCGTCCCTGCCTGCCTGAGCTTTCAGCCAAAAAACTGGGCCTTTCCGAGCGCTGGACTTTGCGAGAGCGATGGAGTGGAGAAACTTTGCAGGGCGAGGGAGCCGTTGTGGTATTTCCCGAGTTGCCACCGCATGCAGGGCGGGTGTGGGAATCCGTTTGCTGCTAACCCGGAACGGGGGCTTGACCCGCGGAGAACGCCCGGAAGTCAGGAGGCATTGCGACGGACAGGCAGGGTGGCTCCGTCCACCCATTTCCCGGAAATAAAAATGCGGGAGGGGTCATTCTGGCGTCCGTACACATGGCGATTCATTTGATCGATCACCAAATCCACCAACGCTCCCAGCTGCACATCGACCCGTTCGTCAATTCCAGCGACCTTCGATTTTCCGAGTTCCAGTAATTGCAAGGCGACAAAGGCCATGTCCTTTGGCACGGAGAGACCGATTTCCCCCAGCAGCTTCGGAGTGTGAGAAAATGGCGCGAGCAAAACATCCGGCTCGTGCTTTTTCAGCCAGCGGGCCACATCCTTGGGAGACCATTCGGAGAGAAGCAGCGGGGGCGGCAGGCGAAGTTGCTTTTGATAGGCAAAAAAATGATAAGCCCCTTCCCTCCAGTGCCAGTTCTGGAGGTAATCATTCGTATAAATAAGCAGCGCGGGTTTACGGTAACCCTTCTTCCAAACTTCCTCCAACGCAAGCAGCGTGCATTGATAATGGTTGCTCCCGGCACTGGGTAGAGCTTGCGACGCCTGGTCAACCGACGGACAGGCACACGAAAACGGACTAAAATCAAACGCCCGGGCGAATTCGTCGTCTGGATGATGCGCTTCCACGATCAACCCTTTAAGCCCTCGTGCGATGAGCACCTTGCGCAAAGCCTTTGGAGTAAGTTTGTCGCGACTTACATGAAACTCCTGCAATTGATACCCTCGTTTTTGCACTTCCCGGGTCAGGCAATCGTCAAACTGGTGTACATAGGGAGCAAAGTCACCGGAGGTTGCGGACTCGTAGAAGCGTAAAGCCGCCAGAATTGGCGGCGCTTTCTGCGAACGGCACTGAATGGATTTTGCAAGAGAGGAAAGTTCCGGGTCGACGAAGTAGGCATGCTTTTTTGCGAGTGCCTGAATTTCCTTTCTTCGGGTTTCCGAAATGGACGGATGATTGCGCAGCGCCAGTGAGACGGTCATCCGGGAAACTCCTGCCATCCGTGCCAGATCCCCCATTGAGACGGAGGAATGCGCAAAATCAGCCATAAGTTTACAGTAAATTTTGAATCAATTTTCTACAAAGCAAATCAGCTATAACGGATGACTTTACAATAAAGTATAATGTCTTTTGCACAGACCTTTCGCTTCGGCGATGCTTAGGGCAGTTCAAAAGACAATCCGCGTGAGAAAAACGATCCTGTTCCCTCCGACAGCCGCGCCTGAAAGCACATCCCATTCGGGGAGGTGCTTTCCTTGCCACAAGGCGAGGCACGAGAAATCCATGGAAGCTGACGCCCGCCCGGCCCGGGCTGCCTTTAGCCTGATAGAGTTATTGGTGGTGGTGGCGGTGGTGGGGATTTTAGGGACGTATTCGGTAACGGGATTCAAGAATATAGCGATTTCGCACGGGGTTGGGCAGGGGGCATCGGAGGCGAGGGGTTTGTTGGAGTTTGCGCGGAGCGAAGCGGTGACGCGGCAGACGTATGTGTGGGCGGCATTTCGAGAAGCGACCAATGGAGGGGTATTGGAAGTCCAGATGGCGGTGGGTGGATCGGCGGATGGGAGCGCGGATGCGGAGGGAGGGAATGTGAAGGCGCTAAGTCCTGTGAAGCGAGTGAGGAATGTGGGGCTGGTGAAGTTTTCATCATTGAATGCAAAGACACAGGCGCTGCTGGGAGGAGGGGTTGTTCCGGCGGAGCTGCTGGATAACAAGGAAGGGATTCATTACAGCGGAGCCGGGCACGCGGAATTTACAGGGACAACGATCACCTTTACGCCGCGAGGCGAAGCAATGCTTGAAGGGAGTCCAGGGAGCGCGAGCGGGTTTGATCCGTGGATAGGGCTTGGGATGGTGCCTGCGCGGGGGAGCCAAAAGGATCCCAGTGGCCGGGACGATGCGGGCATTGTGGTGGATGGAAGCACGGGCATCTCCCGGCAGCTAAGAGTGAACTAATAATGAAATCCCCCGTAACAGCCTTCAGTCTGGTTGAGGTGACGCTGGCCATCGGGCTGGCGGGTTTTTGTTTGCTGGCGATTTTGGGGTTGCTTCCCATTGGGTTGAAGTCGGTAAAGAACGCACGGGAAGCCTCGGCGGCGGCCAATGCGCTCAACAGTCTTGCCGAAGCGATCCGGGATGCGACGAATCCGTCGGGGGTCTATGCGGCAGGAGAGGATTTTCCGAATATCACCTGGGTGTCCGGAGGAGAGGCGGGAACCTTTTCTGGGACGCTTTCCTTAAGCGGTCATGAGACTTCGGGAAGCAGTGCGGATGCGCGGCTGGCCTATCGGGTGGAGCTGAGCCCGCCCTCGGCGGATCGGACGACGCCCGGGCGGGCGAGGATAAGCATTTCCTGGCCGGTTGGGGCGGAGTGGATCGAGAGCAGCAATGCATGGAGCCACTCCGAAGGGATGGTATCCGCGGGGATCCAGTTTCTTCCGCAATGAAAAGGAGAAGGAAAAGCGGACGGCGCGGCTTCAGCCTCGTCGAGCTGTTGGTGGCCATGGCGGTGCTGGCGCTCCTGATGGTTCTGCTTTTGCAAGTGGCCGGGCACACGCTCCAGGCCTCCCGGGTGACCACGCAGCAGCTCGACGCCACGCAATCGGCCCGCGAGGCGCTGGATGTGCTCACGAGCGATCTTGCCCATGGGGTGCTAACGGAAGGGGCGGCGATTCTTTACCAAGCCACGCCGCTCCGACTGGCATTCCTGACGCGGGGACGGGGGCCCGGAGGCACGCCATCGCGATTTCTGGCGGTGGACTACCAGCTGGGCGTTTCCGGAAATGAGGCGGGGCATCTATTGCGCAGTTACGCCGCCGTACCATGGACGAATGCGGATTTGCCGGGCGCCGCGGCGGCAGCCAGCGGAGGCACGGAGGCATTGCTGGCCGAGGGCATTTTGCAATGGAGCATTCAGGCGGTTCTCGATGACGGGAGTGTGTCCACCCTGGCAAATCTGCCCGCGTCCGCGCATGCGGGCACTGGAAGCAACTATGCGGGGAAAGCGCTTCCCGCGGACTGGTCGGCCCTCGTGCCATCCGTTGCGCCCGTGGATGCGGCCACGCCGCGCGTGCGTGCGCTGCGGGTCGCCATTGCCGCCGTGGATGTGCAGAATTTCGCATTACTTGACGAGGCCCAGCGCAGGCTCTTTCCGCAACCGGTGAATGCGGATGCCGTCCAGGACCCGGTGGCCTACTGGGAGGGCATCCTGAGAAACTCCACGCTGCCCGTCTCCGCGCGCTCCGCCATTCGTTTCCATAGCAAGACCCTTCCCCTTCCATGAAAAAAATTTCGCCCCCCCCGGGCATCAAACCGCATGGCCGCAGGAGCGGAATGGCGCTGGTTGTCACGCTGGCGCTGATCGTGCTGCTGACGGCGGCCGTTCTGGCATTCTTTGCCCGTGCCACGGCCAATCGCACGGTGGAAGCCTCCCGGACCCATCGCATCGAAGCGCAGCAACTGGCGCGCACGGCCCGGGACTACGTCGCCGCGCAGTTCCTCCAGGAAATCGTGGCCAACTCGAGCGTGGACACGCTGTATGACGTGCTCATTTGCCAGCCCACGGCCAATACCTTCGCCGTTCCGCAGCGTCCGTTGGCGGATGCCCTGGCGGCGAATGCCGGCTTTGCCAATCTCCTGCGTCGCAGCGTTAATGAAAGCGTCAACGGCGTTGGGGAAACCCATGCATCCGCCCACGGCACGGCCACGGCTTCGCGCAATGGCCGGAGCGTGGGACTGGATCGATGGAATGCTCCCATGCTGCTCTCCGGCGGGGGATTCACCGTCGATGCCGATCTGCCGCATTGGATCTATGTCAATGCGGATGGCGGCGTCACCGGCACGCCGGACACCCATGTCATCGGACGCTTTGCTTACACGGTCTACGATACCGGAGGGCTCCTCGACGCCAATGCCGCCGGACACCCCTCCGGACTTTCGGCCACCGATCTGGCCGGCCTCAAGGGGTCGCTGGCGGGAGCCGACCTTTCCTTCGTTCCCGGCATCACCGATCCCGATGCCTTCGTCGGGTGGCGCAATGCGGGCTCCACCGCCTCCGGCTATGCCGCGGCGGCCAGCACGGCTGCCGCCAGCGGGTTTATGGTGGCCGCCGACGGTGACCACCGCCTCACCAGCCGGCAGGATTTGATCAATCTCGCCCGGGATGGAGACTTTGGCATCACCCCGGCTGCCCTGCCTTATCTCACTCATTTTTCCCGCACGCTCAACGCTCCCTCCTGGACGCCCACGCAGAACGCCGCCGACCTGAAGGATTATGATGCCTCCCTGCGCTCGATCACGCGCAACTACAAGAACGATGCGGAGAACCCCGCCAGCGTCAACCGGAACCTCCCTAATGTGCGTGTCACCCAATCCTTCACGCGCCGCGACGGGACGACCGCTCAGATTGGGGAGCCTTTAATCAAGGAGCGTTTCCCGCTCGACAAGCTCGCCCTTGTCAAGAATCAGGCTTCGGATCCAGACCTCCTGGGTTACTTCGGACTCACCTGGGGCGGCAATGGGTGGAACTATCGCGCCAATACCATCGCCACGCTCGACCAGGTCGCCAACGCCGGACGAGAACCCGATTTCTTTGAACTCCTCAAGGCCGCCATCCTCGATGGCTCCCTCGGCAAGTCCACCGGCGGCGATACCGGCGTGGCCAATCACGCCATTGATACTAATACCGACCTGCAAATCCTGCAAATCGGCGCCAATCTCATCGACCAGGCCGATCTCGACGACGAACCCACGTCCATTTTGCGAGCAGCCGCCGAAGAGACGGTCTTCGGCATCGAAAATCATCCTTATATTTATATGACCTCCCAGACCATGTTCCGGAGGCACGATAAAGACTACCAGCCCGCCAATACCTCCAATCCCGCCCCCTGGGTGACCGCTTATCAACAAATTCAAATTTGGAATCCCAATCGCAATGCCTCCGCCCATCCGGGACGAACCTACCGCATCCGGGCGCTTCAGGGAGAAACACGGGTGAAGGAGTTTCGCATCAATCCATTGCCAAACACGACTCTTACATCCCTCATGACCGACCAAACGGGCCGTTATATTAGCTTTGAAGGAAGCACCGCCTTTGAGGAACCCGTTCTATTGACGCCGGATAATATTTCCGAGGCCAGTCCGGAGAATACTCTCACAACCGAAGGCGCATCGTTGGCCGGGTTTCATTTCGGCGATGTGCGCGCCGATAATAATGTGGACGGCGATAATAATCCAAAGAATGACTACAATCCTGCTGCCGGTGCGCAGGTGTCCTTTGACCTGCCTCTTGTTTACCTGCTCGAGTATTCCGACGGAGACGACTGGAAGCCCATCCAGCGAACTTATCCTCTGAGTTGGACCTTGGGCATGGGCATGAGCGAAAATCTGCAAGACGTCACAGACGCTATTTATTCCGGGAAACAGGATTTGATATTGGCGTGGACCCCATCCGATCCACGGAGCTTGCGATTTGGAAGCGTCGGTGCTGGAGCGAAAAATTATTTGAACAACACGACCATGCGCCCCAATACCACCAAGTATTACAATACATGGGGAAAATTTCCCTCATCCAATCCGGGGTGGAAAATCAGTTATCCGCTCCCGAGCTTGCTGCGTTACTCCAATCTGGGCTACACGCCCGGCGACTTGGCGGACAACCGCACCGACAGCCCGACATATATTGCCGATCCGGACGGCGTCGTGCGTCCAGCGGATGGAACCCGAGCGACCAATATCCTGGCCGCCGGCAGCCAGGCGCGTCCGGTGGTTTTGAACCGGCCTTTGGGCAGCGTCGGCGAGATGGCTTATGCCATGCGCGGCGATCCCTGGAAATCGCTCGATTTCGCGACATCCAGCTCGGCGGATGCCGCTCTGCTCGACCTCTTTTGCGTGACGGCGATGCCGGCGCTCCAGGCGGGCGCGCTCAACCCCAACAGCGCTTCCCCAGAGGTCCTGAAGGCTTTGCTTGCGGATACGGTCACCGACCCGGTGATCTCCTCCGACACATTGTCCGCTTCCGACATAAACGACCTTGCGGACAAAATCCCAACCTATGCGCATACAAATCCTCTCGCAAATCGCGCCGATCTTGCGCGCATGACCGAAGACCTTGCCCTCACCGGAAATCAGCGCGACCAGTTCCTCATCCCGTCGCTCACCCATAAGCGACAGCGGGAAGTCCTCGTGCGTGCGCTCGCCGATGTCAGCAATACCCGCACCTGGAATCTCCTGCTCGATGTGGTGGCTCAGGCAGGCTCCTTCCCCTCCGGCTCGACCGCGGCCGGCGACTTTGTCGTTACGGGCGAACAGCGCGTCTGGACCCAGCTCGCCATCGACCGCCCCTCCGAAAAAATCCTCTCCGAATCCTCCGAAATTTTCCCCCAATGAATCAGTCCTTCTCCTTCGCTTATTGCCTCACGCTTGCCGCCGGGATGCTGGCCACGAGTCCCTCCGCCAACGCACAGGCAGCGCCCGCGCCCCTGCTCCCTCCCCCTCCCTCGCACGGCGGGTGGGTGATTAATTACAAACGCGAGACGGCACGCAAACCCGCTCCAAAAAGCGAGGATGGGTTGCTCGATCCTTCTCAAGTCACTGGCCGGATCGAGAAACGCGACTACACGGTCAATGGGGAGCTGGGAAGGTGCATCACCCATTACAGCGACGGGAAAATCGTTGCGATGTACATCGTGGGCCGCATTGGCGTGGAGGAGAATCCGCAGGATCCCACGGATCTGATCCTCGATAATTTTTCCTTTCCTTTGATGGATGCGGAGGAATTTCTTAAACACTACCCCGGCCTCGAATGGGTCCGTCCAGAACTCTACAAAGGCACCGTCTCCTTCCATGACATTCCCTGCCATTTCTTCGCCGAGGAAGCCTCTCCACTCCCGGAGATTTCCGCGACGCCTTTGCTTAACCCCCCGTCAGACCCCGCATGCGGACGACAGGCATGGTTCGGAATGGATGGACGGCCGCTGGCTTATAAAGATCGCGATCTCACCGCAACCTTTACCTTCAAGGCTCCGGATGCCGTCTCCTCCATCCACCTCCCGGAGCGCTTCCGCGCCAAGTTCCAACGCTATTTCGAGGCCTCCTCTCACGGAGGGAGCGCTCCCTCAGTAGAAAATCCACGCTAAGCGTTGTATTCGGTGGTTGATCTCCTTCGAGGACGTGAATGCAAAGCGTCACTTTTACTTTCCAGTCAGGAAACATCAGCCTCTTTCATTCCCATGAGGCTCTCCGTGTCCTGGTAACTCTGCGCGAGTCTGGTGCGTAACCGTGCGATTCTCCCCGGGTACGGCATTCGCGGGATGTTCTTTGCAGGGTTTCGAAAACTGCTCGGAGCAGCAGGAGGAGACAGGGCGATTATACAGTAAAGTAAAATAGGTTTTGCGGGCTTTGCGGTATTGGTCAAGGCTTTGCGCAACCAGCATACATCTCATTTATGAAAACACACCCCATCCTGATCGCCGTCAGCGTCGCCGTGGCCGTCGTCGCGCTTGGCACCAATCAAGCCGTTGCCGCCGCCCGCACTTGGGACGGCAGCGATTCGGTTAATTTTAACCTTGCGGCAAACTGGGATACCCTTCCGGTTAGCAATCAGGACACATTGGTGTTCAGTGGGACATCTCCGTCCGGGACGACATTGAACAATGATTTTGCCGCCGACTTTCCTATCTTTGATATGCAATTTACCACCACGTCCCTCGCATATACCATCGGTGGAAACGATCTTATCTTGAAGGGGAACATTGTTCTGCTCGGAGTAGGAGCCAGTCCGCAGATCATCAATACAAATTTAAAGCTGACTGGTGGCGCTCATATCATGCAGGCAAATGGGGGTAACATCACACTCCGCGGGGTTCTCAGCGACAACAATGGAGCATTCCCAGCCAGCATTCGAAAGACTTCCACCGGGACATTGTTTCTTCAAGGACACAATAGTTACACTGGAGGCACGGAAATCCAGGCAGGTGCCATTGCAATAAATAAAACAGATGCCCTGGGGACGGGAAACATTACCATTGGCAGTAATACCACCACTGGGACGTTGGTTTTTCAAACTGGGTCTGCAGGCACTTACAATCAGACCATTGACCTTGCTGGAACCACCGGTGGGGCGACGCTGACGGCCTCTCAAACTGGCGGAGTTAATCTTGCCGCTGACTTTACCGCGACAGGGGCGGGGAGCAAAACGCTGACGTTGACCGGCTCTCAAGTCGGCGAGATTTCCGGGGCCATTGTGAATAACAGTGCATCCAATACCACGAGTGTGGCTAAAACTCAGGGCGGCGGCACATGGACGCTCTCCGGACAAAATACCTATACGGGGAATACGACGGTAAGTGCTGGCACGTTGATTCTGGCGGATGGCTCGCAGACGACCTTTGCTATTGGAGCCAGTGGCGTAAACAATCAGGTCATTCAGTCGGACACTGGAATACTGACGCTTGATGGAGCGTTTGTCTTCGATCTTAGCGGTGCAGGGACAACGCTTGGCGACGCCTGGACGATCGTGAGTGGAACCGCAACCTATGGAGCAACCTTCAGCGTGCTGAACTTCACCGAGACCGGTGTCGGCAGTGGAGTTTGGGAAAAGGTCAATTCGGGCGTTACCTATCAATTTGACCAGAGTTTGAGCACGCTTTCCGTAACCGCCGTTCCTGAATCGAGTACTTGGGCGCTTCTCGGTGCGGGCCTCGCAGCCATGGCATTTCTGCGCCGCAGTCGCAGGCTGAAAAGCTGATGCCTTGGGTTCTCAAAGGGGTTCGTTCTGCCGCAAGAGATGTGTGCGGCAAGGCGAGCCTGCCCTTCCCCTCTGGATGCTGCAAATTTCTCCCCAAATATTTCCCAGGGCTTCGCTATTGCTGACAGTACCGTGGATTTTTCCCCGAAAATGGGATAAAATAATATCCTCACACTCAATGGATATTCTTTTTGGGGCCCATTCATTCCGCCAGCTCTATTAAGGAAAAATTTGACCGCCTTATTAAGTGATGTTCACTACGGATTTACTGTCTGTGCCTGACAGGCAACTAGGGGATCGATGGATTTGCGCGACGGTCGGCATCCGCGGAGAGGGCCTGATGTTTTCACATTCATGAACGTTCACGCCTTTCCAGTCGGAATCCGTGTTGCGGCATGCATGGCAAATATCCTGATGGCGGCAGCGTGTTTGTCTCTTTCCTTTGCTGCGGAAGCGCTTCCCACCCCGCGTCCCAATATTGTGTTCATCATGACGGATGATCAGGCGTTTGATGCCGTTACTGGCGGGGAACGTTTTCCATCCTTCCAAATGCCAAATCTTGATCGGCTTGCGCGGGATGGAGTTCGTTTCCGCAATGCATTTGTAACGACGTCCCTTTGCTCACCCAGCCGGGCGACCTGCCTGACAGGGCTCTATTCCCACAAGACCGGCGTTCCCTCGAATGACCCCGGCATGGATCCGGCGGAGAGCATGCCTTTAATTTCCGAAATGCTACAGGAGGCAGGATACACGACAGCATTCATTGGAAAGTGGCACATGGCTCCAACCGACAAGCCGAGGCGGGGGTTTGATTACTGGCTCTCCTTCGAAGGGCAGGGCGTGTATGATGATCCTGTGCTCAATCTCAACGGCGAGCGCTTTCAAGCCAAAGGCTACATCACGGACATCCTGACTGATTACGCGGTGAAATGGATCGAAACACGTCCGGCGGACAAACCGCTGGCTCTTTTTCTTTGGCATAAAGCCCCCCATGAAGTGGTGAAATCCGCGGAGCGGCACCGCAGTTTGTACCGCGACTTTGATTTGACGGAACCGCCGAGCTACCGCGACAGCTATCTTGGGAAGCCGGAATGGTTGCGACGGGGTCTTCTTTTTGGCCTGCATGCAAAGGAATGGAATGAGGCGCGGGAAAGACCGGTTCCACCCGGGATCGGCATTCTCACGTCATTTGAAAAACTCAAGCATTTTGCTCCCGAATACCTGCGCGCTCTTACGGCCGTGGACGAGAGCACGGGCCATATCCTCAATGTACTGGACCGGACGGGGCGCCGCGACAACAGTCTTATTCTTTATACCTCCGACAACGGAATGAACTTCTTTGCCCACCAAAGCCAGATCGACAAACGCACCATGTGGGAGGAATCCATCCGCATTCCTCTGGTGATCCAGTTTCCGAACCTGCTGGGAGCCGGTACCGCAGTCGACGCGATGGTGATCAATGTCGATTTTGCGCCTACGATTCTCAAGGCGGCGGGAATTTCCGTCCCGGCATCCATGGATGGCCGTCCTTTGCAACCCCTCGTTTCAGGCCGCATTCCCGCTGACTGGCGCAAAAGTTTTCTCTACATCTACCGGAAGGAAAGTTACGCCCCCGGTATCGCTACCATGGTCGGCGTCCGCACCGACCGCTTCAAACTCATTTGTTATCCGGAGGAAAAAGAAGGACTGGGCGAGCTTTTCGATCTCAAAGCGGATCCACATGAAATGCGCAATGTGATCAACGACCCGGCGTATGCAGATGTCCGGACTCAAATGCAGCAGGAAATGCGACGTCAGGCAGCGGAGGTGGACTACAAACTGCCCAAAGACATTTTTACGAAAAATCCGAGATTCACAAACCCCTAACGACAGTAGACATCGAATGAAAAGCATGAAAAAAACCCGCAATACCCCACGGAGGGTCATTGGCCTCCTCGCCCTGCTCGCATTTACCGCCTTATGCAATGCACAGGAACTGGCCGCTCACTGGAGATTTGATGAACAGGGCGGGGAATTCCCCAATCTGTCGGGAGGCGGCTTTCCCGCCAAAGTGCAGCCGGTGGAGAAGATGGATTCTGTTGTCCCAGTCCCGGATGAGGTTGGCGAAATCAAAAAAGTTGTGGGATTTGACGGATCGGGGGATTACTGGATCAGCGCACCGGCGCAACTGTCGGGAAACGATTTCACCGTCGAACTCTGGATCAAGGTGGAAGCAAATAACGAGCCCTCTCTCTTGTTAGGCAATCGCAGCGGAGTAATGGTGCAGGCAAAACCCGGCGGAACGCTGCTGTTTTTTCTCGCCCCCGAAGGAGCTGGCGGGCCGCAGTGGCACTGGTCCGTTGTGAATGTTCCTAACGCATTTAGTTTGGGGGAGTGGATCCACGTGATGGCGCGATTTTCGGAAAATGCACAACAACTGTCTGTGGATAACGGCGGAGACGTGCTGCGCTCTGAAGTAAAACAAATCGAAAACCCAGCGCAATATCAATGGCCTCAAACGGTTCTGGGAATTAATACGTCCGAGCATACGCAGGCCTTTTCGGGGCGCATAGCTGCCATGAAACTTTATGAGGGTGCTCTGAGCGAAGAGGATTTCAAAAAATCGATGCCTTAGGCGGAAGCACGGCCCTATCCCTGCACTGCTATGACGAAAATAATTAGGATATCCGCGACGGCATGTCTGCTTGTCCTGTCGGGATTCGCCGGAGAATCGCCTGCCTCCGCGGCAGAGCAGGGCGCTCTTCCCAATATTCTTCTGATCATGTCGGACGATCAGAATATCGACACCGTCGCGTGTTATGGACGGAGCCCCCATGCCGTTTCGCCGAATATCGATCGCCTGGCGACGGAGGGTGTGCTGTTCGAAAATGCCTTTGCAAACACCCCCCAGTGCGCCACGAGCCGGCTATCCATTATAACTGGAAAATATTGCCACCATAACGGCGTGTATAATTTCGATAAAACACACGACGATACCACTTTTTACAAACCGGCGCTCCCTTCCGTCCTGTTTGATCAAAAAGGGTATTGGAAGGGTTTGGTGGGGAAGAGTCACATTAACTTCCTGTTCAAGGAACATTATGAAAACGGCGTGAGAAAATACGACCTTTGGGACAGGACGTATGACAAATCGAGGAATACCGCAGACCGTGATTTCTATATCTACTCGACCGATGCGGAAGGAAACCAGCATATCAAAATAAACGAAGAACCGAAGGACGACAAAGCATACGGAGTCCTCCGTGCATACACTTTCACCCATCCGACGGAAAAAAATATTATTGTGGCCGGACACAGTGATCGAGGGCGGGGGAAGACCATGGATGACTTCATTTTGAAGGATTTTCGCGCCATGCTGGAAGTGCGCCTTGCTGCCCCGGAAAAGCGTCCGAATTTTTTCGATCTCTCCTTTGTATTTCCCCATACGCCGATTCTCCCCCCCGAGGATGTAGCGAGCGCATTTGAGAAGATCGATTTCGATGTTCCCACATTTTCGCAAGAGGAGCAGGAAAGCATTCGAAATCTGGCCCCACAGATGTGGGGTCTTATCCAAGATTTGAAAAGCTATGACATGAAGCCCGAAGACAAGTTGAAAGTTCTCCAGGACTACTATGCATTCAGCGCCTACGGGGACGAACTGGTCGGCAAGGCAATAGAGGATTTCAAGGCGTTCTGCAAAAAACAGGATCGCCCCTGGTTGATTATTTTTACCGCCGATCAGGGTTGGCACCTGCACGAGCACGGGCTGTTGGGCAAGTTTACGATGTATGACGAAAGCGTGCGCGTCCCGCTGATTATCGCCTCATCCGACAAGAAGACATTTCCACCCGGAACCCGCTACGACGGGATGGTCGAGCTGGTCGATCTGGCTCCAACCATTCTGAAAGCCGCAGATATTGATCCCTATACGAATGCGGAATGCAAAGACAACTTTGACGGAATACCTCTACAGGATGTGATTTCCGGCAAACATCCACCCAAAGATCATATTATTTGCGAAACCGGCCACGTGTTCGGACACTGGGCGCTGCATCGGACGGATCGATGGGCCTTTTCGATGAAAACCAGACCCAAGGATTTGGTGTGGGGAAAAGACATGAACTGGGCGAAACGCCAGCCGGATGCCAGCCTCGACATGATGCTCTTCGATATGAAGAACGATCCTGAGCAAAAGCACAACCTTGCTTATAACCCGGAATACCAGGAAATCTGCGACGAATTGAAGGCGAAACTGGAGGAGGAAGTCCTCGGTCCCGACCGCGTGGAATACGACTGGAACGCGCATCCCCTCGATATGAAAAAATGGTGGGGGAAATGAATAAGCGTGCAGAAATCCAAGGATGTTAAACGTCGGCATCCAAGTCAAAGGCAGCAGATGCGTTGTGAAAAGAATATTGTTTATAAGCGGCTTTTTATGTGTGTCTGCCTGATCATAGAGGCTCTTATTCTCATGTGGGAGGGACGGCATGTTCCGTGGCGCAGCGCGGTCCTGGACGAATATTTTATGGAAAATTGGTGCAGGCATCCCTGCGGTCTATGCCGTCCGGATGGAGGACTGGAAATACATGATATATCCTGACATCAATGCGCATGCCGCACCCTGTATGACGCTTAGGGATATGGGTGAACTCCATGCCCTGAAAAATGATCCGAACGAGTTGCGTAATCTGGTGGGAAATTCGGAGTGCAAAGGACTGCTGGATGTGCCGCGGTAATCCCTGTCCCAGTCGAAGATGGCGAAATGAAACGCCCCGCAATCGCCGTCATCCGGCTTCCTTCCCCTCCTTGGAAATCGGGATGAGCCCGTGCAAGGGACACGGAACAAACAGTCAGGGCAAGATGATGATTGTTAAATTGTTTGACAGGAAAATAAAACCAGCAGGAGTCCTGACGCATCGTTGCTTATTCTCAAATCCCGAAAAGGAACCTTTATGCTAAAATACCTCGCCCTGTTCGCAGCCATCGTGTCGGGGAATTGTTTCCCGGCGGAAACCAGCCTGCCTTCCGTTTTTTCCGACCACATGGTTTTGCAACGCGACCGGCCTGTGCCGGTCTGGGGAAAAGCCGATCCGGGCACGACGGTAACCGTCGAATTCACCGGGCAGAAAAAAGAAACCGTAGCAGGTGCAAGTGGCAAGTGGCGTATCGATCTTGACCCGATGCCTGCATCTGCCGAGCCGTGCGAAATGAAGATTTCTTCCAATCGGAAATCGGGAATCACCAATCTTAAATTCACTGATGTTCTCGTCGGCGAAGTCTGGTTCTGCGCCGGTCAGTCAAACATGCAAATGCCGATGAAAGGCTGGCCGCCGAAATGCCCGCTCGACAATACGACTTCCGAAATCGCGGCGGCAAATCATCCGATGATCCGTTTGTACAACGCCCCGATGAAGTTTTCCTCCGTTCCAGAAGAAACCATTAACGCACGCTGGAACGTCTGCACACCAGAAACCGTGGCTTCGTTTTCCGCCTGCGCCTATTATTTCGGGCGCAAGCTGCACCGGGACCTCGGCGTTCCCGTCGGGCTGCTGCTAAGCAGCTGGGGCGGAACCCGCATCGAGCCGTGGACCCCGCCGTGTGGCTTCGAAAGCGTCAGCCTCTTGCAGAAACTCTACCAGCAGTCCACGAATCTGGCATCCCTTCCTAAAATCGACCAACAGACTCCCTCCGCGCTTTACAACGGCATGGTTCACGCCCATATCCCCTTCGCCATCCGCGGGGCCATCTGGTACCAGGGGGAAAGTAACCACGGTGAAAGCCTGCGCTATGTTGATAAATCAAAAGCCTTGATCGACGGCTGGCGAAAACTCTGGGGCTATGAATTTCCGTTTTACTTCGTGCAGATTGCGCCGTTCCAGTACGGCAACGAAGACCCTGCTATCCTGCCGAAGTTCTGGGAAGCGCAGGCCGAGATCGTAAGGGCCATTCCGAATACCGGCATGGCGGTTATCACCGATTGCGCCACGCTGGACAATATCCACCCACCGGACAAAAAAGATCCCGGCATCCGGCTGGCCCTTCTGGCTGAGGCCGAAACCTACGACATGCACGTCGTCAGCAGCGGACCGGTTTTCGAAAGTCTGGAAAAACAAGGCAGCAAGCTGACCGTAGCCTTCAGTTCTGCCGTCGGACTCGCCACGCGCGACGGCAAGGCACCGGACTGGTTTGAAGTCGCCGGGGCGGACGACGCATTCAAACCGGCGACCGCTGAAGTCAACGGGAACAGTGTCATTCTCGAATCTCCGGAGGTTCCAGACCCGCAATTTATGCGTTTTGCCTGGAGCAAACTGGCGGAACCGAATCTGGTCAACGGTGCCGCTTTGCCTGCCTCCGCCTTCCGGGCATCGGTAGTAAAATGAACGGCGCATTCGCCAGGAAGTTTTCGTGAAAATACATCCCTTTATACCGGCTCTGCTGCTCACCGTCGCAGGTGCAACGCTTTCCCCGGCGGCACAGAGCCCGAACATCATTTTCATTCTGGCGGACGATCTGGGTTGGAACGCCACATCAGTCGACATGGATCCGAGCGTTTCGTATTCGAAAAGCGACTACTATCAGACGCCAAACCTTGAACGGCTTGCGGCGGAGGGAATGCGCTTCAACCAGGCTTATTCCGCCGCGCCAATTTGCACGCCCAGCCGCCGGAGCATCCATTACGGGATGACCCCGGCCCGGCAGCACGGCGAGCGTTTTCCCAGTACCTTCAATTTGCTGGAACACGAATCCATTCCACAAGCGCTTAAGAAAATCGATCCACGCTACGCCACCGCCCTATTCGGAAAATGGGGCAGCCAGATGGGTGCGGCTCCGGCAGAGATCGGCTACGACGAAAGCGACGGCCCGACCGACAACTGGGTTGGCGGCATGACGCTTCCCCATCCGGAAAACCAAATTTTGTACCGGATCAAGGACGACCCAAAACAAAGTTTCGGCATCGCCAGGCGCGCGGTCTCATTTATTGAACGATGCACGAAGCAAAATAAGCCGTTCTTTCTGAATGTGTCGTTCTATGCGGTGCATCGCGATGTCGAATGCCGTATGGACACGCTGCAAAAATACAAAGGGCATCGAGGAAAATATCACTTCAACGAAGCGTATGCCGCGATGATCGATGATATGGATGCGGCCATCGGCGAAATTCTGGACGCAGTAAAGACCCAAGGCATCGAAGACAGCACCTATATCTTTTTTACGTCCGACAATGGCGGGGAATCTGGCTGCGGGATCGGTGATTTCTCGACCAACAGCCTGAAACAGGCCGACAGTCTTAATTATCCGCTGAAAAACGGAAAGCAATCGCTGTTTGAAGGAGGGTTGCGCGTGCCGTTCATTGCCGCCGGACCGGGAATCGCCAAAGACAGTGTCTGCGGAATAGCGTTTGCAGGCTGGGACCTTTTTCCAACATTTGTTGAATTGGCCGGGGGAACGGCCGCGGACCTGCCAAAAGATATCGACGGTCACGGCATTACCAATGCGCTCTTATCCCAACGACCGCTTCCGGCCATAACGGAGTCTTTGGTTTTCAATAGTCCGTATACGAATGGGATGAAGATGAGTGTTCTTGTTGATGGGCAATACAAGCTGATCCAGTGCTGGGATACAGGAGCTGTTTATCTAATTGATTTGAAAAAAGATATTAGCGAAACCACAGATGTTTCAGAACAGCATCCGGAAATCACGCGCCAACTGACACAGGAAATGGAGGGTTATTTTCAAAAGGTTCATGCCGATATTCCTGTTCAAAAGAAGTAAATCATGAAAAGGGTGAAAGCATTAACGATGGCACTGGCGGTGATCTTGTCGTCTCCGCACGGGTCCTCCGCCGAATCGCCGGGCGGCCTGCTGGCGGACTGGCGGTTCAGGGACGGTTGCATCGACCAGTCGGGAAACGGGCTGAACGGCCAGATGGGTGGTTTTAAAATTGCCGAGGAACCGGGCACGGCCACCCGCTGCGCATTCAACGACGGCAGTCAGCCCAAGGGCGTTTGGATGACCGTGCCCGATAGCCCGGTATTCAAGCGCCAGTCCGCATTGACAGTGGTGTTCGAGGTAAAATGCCTGCCGTCGAACACCACCGGATGGCTCCTATACAAAACATCGCCGGAAGGTTGCGACTTCGGCATTCTGTTCGACACGGGTCCGATACGAATCGAAAACAAGAAAGACAGTTATGCAAACTACCGCATCGGCCTGAAAATCGCCACGGTCACCAAATGGTTCCTAGTGAACCGAAAGCAGCATCCGCCGACGGAATGGAACCGCTTTGCCGTCACTGTGGATTTGAAAGGCGACCGGATTCCCCGGTTGTACATCGACGGGAAACGAGCGGCTCAAAGCGACTCCTTCGGACTGGACGACTTCTACTCCGACGAAAACGGCGACCGCATCGGCACCGTGGATTTCTACGAGTTCACCGGCTCAACACTGCCTTGCAACGGAATGCCGCTGTGCATCGGCGGCGCAAATATCATCAAGGAAAATTCCTTCCAGGGGTATATCGGCGAAATCATGCTCTTTGGAAGATGCCTGTCCAATGACGAATTAAACTGAGAAACGAAGACGGCCATGAGACGACCTTTGCCCCGCCTGTTGCAGCAAGCAAAAGCGTGTTTGGAAATCGGGAAATGCTATAAAATGAGAATTGCCGGATGGACACTTTGTATGGCGCTGTCAATTAGTGCAGCGGCTTGCTCGCCAAATCATACGAGCCCAATTGGAAATGCGGTCATTCACCGGGAGGTGTTGCCAGAACCGCCGGCGGACAAAAAGATTGCCTGGCTGGTGCATCGCGGAGGCTGGGGCGACAGCCCGGCCTACGGGACGCGAATTGACACATATCATTACGACGGGTTTCAGCAGGATTACTCATCCGGTCTCGACGCGGAATACGGGGCCTTGAAAGCGCTGTGCAATGCCACATTCATTCAGGACTTCGGGAATGCCCGGAAACTGGCCACCGCCGCTTCGGACAAGGGGATGGAATACGCGATCATGAATACGCTTTCTCCGCTGGCATTAAGCAGTCATGGCATTAAAACGCCGGACGACTGTGCGCAGTATTTGGTGAAGCAGATTTCCGTCAGCAAGGAAATTCCCGGTGCCTACCGCATGGACGGTAAGATTGTGGTATTTGTTTTTGATGTGGGAGGATTCACGCCGTCGGAATGGAAAACCATTTTGCAAAAGACGAGGGCGGCCTTCCCGCACGAAGAGTTGCTGTTTATTGGCGAACGTTCGGTGGTTGCGATGCTCGCCCGGCCTGATCCACAGGCCTATATGACGGGGGTTCTCGATGCCTTCGACGGGATTATGTTCTGGAGCAGCCTGACGGATAAAAAACTCCAAAATCTCGAGCTGGCCCGACAGGCCATGAAAACCCTGGGTGAGCAAAAACTCGTGTTCTGGGTGGCGTCCAGCGGTTACTGGCGCCCGGAAAAGGGGATGTTCGTGGACCCTCGTGGAACTGGAATCTGGCGGGATCAACTCAAGCTTTGTTTTCAGAACCAATTCGACGGACTGATGATCGAGAGTTGGAATGATCTGGAGGAAAATACGCAGGTGGTGCCAACCCGCAACGCGGGTGGAGTCGTTTTCGAACTGCTCAAGTATTATTCGGCCATTAGTAATCAGCACGAGTATGGCGCTCCAGCTCCAGGGGTTTTGCTAACCCATCCGCAGGAAATTCTGCTGGGCGATCTGTTGGACGTCGAAGTCATCGCCCTTCCGGTCCAGACGCCACGCAAAACTTTTCGACTGGAACTGGACGACGAGCAGGGGGCGACGGTCTATCGCTCGCCGGAACAGCCTCTTCCACCGGATGCCGCCGAAGTGTTTACGTTTTCGATTCCCACCCGCAGCCTGGTGGAATCCGGACGACTCTCGTATCGGGTCGTCGTTGATGGGAAGTCATTTCCGAGCGATTCGTGGACGACGCTCCGCAAGTCCAAACTGGAAAGTCCCTGGACGCAGGGGGCGGTGTTGAGCGCCAGCATTCCACCGGAGGAAATTTCCTTTCATATACAGCCCGAAGGCGGGCAGCTTAAGGCGGATATTCACATCGAACACGACGCTCCGTTGTCACATGTGGACATCTATCGCAATGGCCGACCGGTCTGGTCGCTGGATGCCGAACGGCTGAACCAGCAACGGCAATGGCAACGCCAGCCGGTCGCCATCGAGTTGGACTTCCAGATGCCGAGTGTCAGCGAGGAAACTCTCAACCGCGGAGGTATTTTGACGGTGGATGGCGGGGTGTTGGTCCGCGGTTTCGACAAAATGGGCCGCAGTCTCGTTACCGCTCCGGATCGGGCGGAATGGAACGATCCGCCGACGCTGGGACACCAGTTCAATGTCAAGTTGCTAGCCGACGCCGATGACGCCACCCGCTTTACCGTGAATCTGCCCGCACTCAAACAGAGTTTCACGTTTACGCTGGGCGAGCTGCGGCAGTGCAAACGGATCGAGGAAAAGACCTCGGCGCACGGACGGGTCTGGATTCAGGAGACTGACCATCCGGTCGCCTGGCAGGCTGAAGAGGGGAGCCTGGGGACGAAGGTGGACGCAGCCGTCTTCCTGCGTCCGGTCGGTGAGCGGTTTGAAAACGAATATGTCCTCTGGGTGATGGATGTGAATGGCAAAACCTTTCGTTCGCAACCCGTCACAGTCTTTTCCGAAGAGCGCAAGGGGCGGACGGCTCAATGGTTTTGGGACGAGTCAGCCGGAGAGCGTTTTTACGCCCCGGTTCCCGGAAATGAGCAAATGGAGGAGGTCTGGTCGTTTGACGGGTTTCCGTCGCGGGTCTATGCGGATGAAAAAGGCAGCGGTGCGCTGGCTCTGCTGGGCGGCGGCATGTATCGCGCCGGGCATTTCGAACCGGATGCCGTACCGGCGGCGGTGGACCGGGACAAAGGCCGTGCGCTGCATTTCGACGGGAATGATTATGTCCAGATCGATGCCGGAGTTTTCCCGCAGGGAGCATTTGAAATAAGTCTGGATGTCTTCCCTGAGAATTTTGCTTCGGAGCGGCAGACTCTCTTCTTTAGTCGGTTGAACCTGACGTTGTTTCTGATGCCGGATGGGCGGATTGGGGTGCGATTCAAAGGCTTGAAGGATATGGGTGAGCCGCTGGAACTGCTAAGTGCGGAAAAAATTCCCCTGGATCAGTGGAGCCAAATCAAAGTGTGCTACGACTACCGTGCGTTGACGCTGGCAGTGAACGGAGCGGAAACATTGGCCCCGCTGGCGAAAGGTCCCGCACGGGATGTTTCCGCCGAAAGCTATCTGGGTGCGGAAGTGGAGGGAGCGGAGAGCACCGACGCGCGAAAATTCTTCACTGGCAAGCTCGATAACCTGAAAGTCCGCGCCGGAGTTTCGGTGAAAGACAGCATGGAATGAAAAAATATTTTCCCCAAACCAGTTGGGTTTTTGTTGTCTTGTCGTGGGCGCCGCCGACGTTCCGGACCGACAGGCAGCCGATGAAAACCGAAGGGAATGTTGCGATGGATATCGACCTGATGCGGGTAAAAATGGGGCAATAGTATGAGAGAAAACGGCCAATTGCCTCGATATCAAAAGCTCGCCTGGGGCATGGGCGGAATGACCAATGATCTGATCAACGTCATTAGTGTGCTGGCCATCCCGATCTACTCGATTGCTCTGGGCGTTAATCCAGCCTTGATCGGCGTCGCGCTGACCATTCCCCGGATTTGGGACGCCTTTAGCGATCCGATTATGGGGTATATCACGGACAACTTCCGCAGCCGCTGGGGGCGGCGGAGGCCGTTGATCCTGCTGGGCGCAGTTTTGTTATGCATTAGTTTTCCGCTCCTGTGGGCCCCGAATCCGGCGTGGGGTCCCAACGGCCTGGCCGCATACCTTCTGGTTATGCTGCTTGGTTATTATACCGCCTACACGATCTGGAGCGTGCCTTGGAATGCGCTCGGATTCGAGATGACGCCGGATTACAACGAGCGCACGCGCGTGCAGGCCTGGCGCACGGTGTTCGCCACGGCAGCGGGATTGTTCATTTCATGGACCTACAAGCTCTGCTTTCTCTTCGACAAAAATGAAGTGATCGGCGCCCGGTATGTCGGCGCGCTTATCGGGTTGATTCTGCTGGTAACCGGCGTGGCCTCGGCCTTCTTTTGCAAAGAGCGGATGGAGTCGCAAAAGCAGGATAAGATTAAATTGATTCCGGCATTCACCACCACGCTGAAAAATCGCCCATTCCTAATGGTTTGTGGTAGTGTATCGTTATTCATTATCGGTGTATTTTTGGTCCAGCCGATGGCGATTTATGTGAATATTTATTATGTTTTCCAAGGTTCGGAAAATGCACGGGACGCCGCTTCGACCATCAGCGGTCTTGGTGGCATGTGCGGTGCGGTTCTCGGACTTTTGATGATTCCGTTAATTTCCTGGCTGGGTACGCATTGGGGCAAAAAGCAGACCCTTCTGCTGGGAATGACGGGTGCGGCGTTCAGTTTCCTGATTCAGTTTCTGACTTTTAATCCCGCTCATCCCCATATGGAGTTGATTTCCTTCTGCATGATGTCGCCAAGTATCGCGTTTATCTGGCTGATCCTGCCATCCATGGTGGCGGATGTGTGCGATGTGGACGAGCTTCATACGGGCCTGCGCCGCGAAGGAATGTATGGTGCCGTGTATGGTTGGATTCTAAAGCTCGGCGTATCCTTTGGCCTTCTGCTAAGCGGATTTGTTCTGACGATTGCGGGCATCGAACCAGCAATGGAACACCAATCGCCGGAAGCCATTCGCAACCTGCGCATCCTGTTTTCGGTGGTGCCGTTTCTCTGCACCATGGGCGCGGTATTTTTAATGATGCGCTACCCGCTGACTGAAGCAGCGATGGATAAACTTAAGGACAAGCTCGATGCGCTGAAAAATAAATGAAAGCAAATGTCGCATAGGGATAGGGAAAGTTAATGCAACGGACATCCATGCTTTTACTTTTACTGGCTTTCTCTGCATGGGCCAAAGAGACCCAAATCGTCCCCCCGGAGAGTCCGGATATCCGGTATGTTGGCAGGTTTACGAACGATTTCCGCTTCGGGTGGACAGGCAGCATGGTGGAAACCGATTTTAATGGGACGGAAATCTCCGCCATCATGGACTTGGTGCAAGGTCAGAAGGCGGCGCTCACGGTAGTAATCGACGGTGAAGAGACATTTGTTCCGATTACGTCCGGCCAGCGAATCTATCCACTTGCCTCTGAACTGCCTTCCGGAAAGATGCACCACATTGCTCTGTTCAAACGCAGCGAGGGATGCACGGGGACTCTTCGTTTCGGCGGGTTTGAGGCTTCAGTGGATGGCTCCTTCGCAAGTCCTTTGCCACGATCCCGGAAGATCCTTGCCATCGGGGACTCCATCACTTGTGGCTATGGGAATGAGGCGGCGACGAGCAAAGAGGGCAACACCATCGAGAATCAGAATGGCTATATGTCGTATGCCGCGATCGCTGCACGCGATCTGGATGCCGATTTGATGATGGTTTGCTGGTCAGGCAAGGGTCTTTACCGGAATCTGGATAGAACGAATGATCGGGTGGCTGCCTTGCCGGATCTTTTTGAGCAGACTCTTCCCATGAGCAAAGACGAAACTTGGAATCACCACCGGTTCATCCCTGACGTGATTTCCATTAATCTGGGCACAAATGATATGGGAAGGCTGGGTAACAAGGAACCCCTTAAACAGGAGGACTATGAGAGAGCCTATGCAAAATTCATTACCCGGCTTCGCTCGTTTGCTCCCAACGCAAAAATCATAATCAGCATTGGCCCTATGACAAACGAGCCGGTTGCCACATGGCTCCCGAAAATTGCTGCTCAATTTAAAAACGTCTCCGTGTTGATTTATCCTCCCTATGCCGAACGGGACGAGTCCGCTGGGCACGGACACCCCAGCGTAAAAAAAGATCTTATGATGGCCAGACGTTTGGAAGGCCAAATTCGAGAGATGACCGGCTGGGAATAGAGCAAAAAAAGAAGCGAAAACCATGCCCCAAAACCGGGGAGGCGTGAGCATTTGATCGGGTCATGAACGCCAGACCGTCGTCGCCGCGCAAATACGCTGGTAATCCGTGTTCAGCGAGAGTCCGGTCCATCCATTCAAGGCGTTTCTCTCCAGCCGCTACTTTTTATGGCGTTTTTTTCCGTCTTCCGTCGTCGCTTTTCTTTTGCCTCCTGGTCCTCTCCGGGACGGACGATCTAGGTCGGGGTTTTCAGGAGTTCGGGAAGGGCGTTGGTGAGGAGCTGGGTGAGGACGCTGGCTGAGGTTTTTCCGGTATCGCTGACTTCTTCGTGGCTTAGGAGTTCGCCGGTGATGCCGGCGGCCCAGTTGGTGAGGCACGAGAAGGCGCAGACTTCGAGGCCGAGTGCGCGGGCCTGAATGGTTTCAAGCACGGTGGACATGCCGACGGCGTCGGCGCCAAGAGTGCGCAGCATGCGAACTTCGGCGGGGGTCTCGTATTGTGGACCGAGCAGGCTGGCGTAGACGCCTTCGTGGAGTTCGGTGCCGAGGGCGGCGGCGGTGGCGCGGAAGGTTTCGCGGATCTTGGCGTCGTAGGCTTCGGTGAGGTCGATAAAGCTGGCGCTGCCGAGGAGGGGGGTGGCTCCGGAGAGGTTGATGTGGTCGGAGAGCATCATCCAGGAGCCGGGGGCGAAGTTGGGATTGAGCGTGCCGGCGGCGTTGGTGAGGATGAGTTTTTGAATGCCGATCCGGTGCATGAGGCGGATGCCGGTGGTGATTTCGGAGGCTTTCCAGCCTTCGTAGAGATGGACGCGACCCTGGGCGACGAGGAGGGGATGGCCGTTGATGCGGGCGAGGGCGAACTGGCCGTGGTGTCCGGGTACGGTGGAGGCGGGGAGGCCAGGGATGGAGGTGTAAGGGATGGTGCCGTCGATTTCGAGGGAGTCGACAAAGGAGTTGAGCCCGGAGCCGAGAACGATGGCGACATGGGCGCCGAAGGATTCGAGGGATTCCGGGATGCTGGAGAATTCGCTGGTCATGTGTTGGAGGCGGCTTTTTTGAGCAGGCATTGGTGGAGGTGTTCGAGATGGGGGGCGGGAATGCCGGCGGATTTGGCCTGGCGGAGGGGTTCGCCCCAGATGGATTCGATTTCGAGTTCGCGCCCGGCGAGGTAGTCGACGAGGGTGGAGGGTTTGTAGGGCCCCATGGTGCGGGTGCGTTCGATCTGGTGGTCGGCGGTTTCGATGGGGATGGGGTACCCGAGTTTCCCGGCGATGGTGATGGTTTCGAGCATGAGTGCGCGGCAGCGGACTTCGAGCGCCGGGTTGGCGAGGATGCGGTCGACGGTGAGGTTGTCTTCGGCGACGGAGAGTCCGTTGAAGGGAATGTTCCAGACGAGTTTGCGCCAGCGCTCCTGAATGAGATCCTCCACGGCGCGGGTCTGGATGCCGGCTTTGGTGAAGGCATCGACGATGGCATGTGTGCGCGGGAGGGGCGGGCGGCGGAATTCGCCGATGGACAGGGCGCCGTGGTCGAAGTGGCGGACGCAGGCGGGGCTTTCGCGGGTGAGGCAGACGAAGCAGAGGCCGCCGAGGACGCGATCTTCGCCGGAGAGGCTGGAGAGGAACTCTTCGTTGCCGAGTCCGTTCTGGAGCGTGAGCAGGAGGGTGTTGGGACCGATGAGGGGAGGGAGGAGCGGGGGGATTACGGCGTTTTGTGTGGTCTTGAGGGCGATGAGAACGAGGTCGCAGATGCCGATGCCGGGGGTGGAGGCATGGATTTGCGGAGCTGGCAGGTGGAGATTGCCATCCGCACTGAGGACGTGGATGCCTTGGTGGCGGGCTTCTTCGAGGCCGGAGCGCATGAGGAAGTGGACGTCCTGTCCGGAGGCGGAGAGCCGGGCGCCGTAGTAGAGGCCGATGGAGCCGGAGCCGATAATGGCGATTTTCATTTATGGTAAGGATGGGGTTTATGCTGCGTCGGGGGGGGAGTGGCGTGGCGGTTGGGAGATGAGGCGGGCACCTCGGGAGTAGGTGAGGTAGGCCCAGGCCCATTGGAAGAAGACGAAGACGCGGTTGCGGAATCCAATGAGGAAGTAGAGGTGAATGAAGGCCCAGGCCAGCCATGCCGGTGTGCCGCTGAATTGAAAGCCTTTGAGATCGGCAACGCCGGCGTGGCGTCCGATGGTGGCGAGGCTGCCTTTGTCGAAATACCAGAAGTTTTGTGGCGGTTTGCCGCGGACCATGCGTGTGATGTTTTCGGCGGCGTGTTTGCCGCTTTGCATGGCGGCGGGAGCGACGCCGGGGACGGGACTTCCTTTTTTATCTTTGATGCACATGGCGTCCCCGATGACCTGGACTTCGGGATGGCCGGGAATGCCGAGGGTTTGTTCGACGAGGGCGCGTCCGGCACGGTCGACGGGGCATTCGAGCTGGCGGACGAGCGGGGAGGCGGCATTGCCCGCAGCCCAGATGAGGGTGCCGGCGGGAAGGGTTTCGTCGTTGAGTTGCACGGCTTCTTCCGAGACGGTTTTGACCATGGTGTTGAGGCGGACATCGACCTTGAGATGCTCGAGCTGCCGCCTGGCGCTTTCGGAAAGCTCAGGGGTGTAGGCGGGCAGGACACGAGGACCGGCCTCGACGAGCAGAACATGGGTCTGCTGCGGGTCGATGCGGCGGAAGTCCTTGCGGAGCGTGAAGCGGGCGAGTTCGGAGATGGCTCCGGCCATTTCGACGCCGGTGGGGCCAGCTCCGATGACGACGAAGGTCATTTTCATCCGGCGGGTGGCTTCGTCTTCGGTTTTTTCAGCTTCTTCGAAGGCGGTGAGGATGCGCCGGCGGAGCTCGGTGGCGTCCTGAAGGCTTTTGAGACCGGGAGCGCTGGATTCCCATTCCGGGTGTCCGAAGTAGGAGTGACGGGCGCCCGTGGCGAGGATGAGGTAGTCGTAATGCAGGGTGCCTTCGGAGCCGGAAAGGGTCTTGGCCTTTATGTCGATGGAGGTGACTTCGGACATGGCGACGCCGGTGTTTTCCTGATCACGGAGAATGGCGCGAATGGGTTTGGCGATGTCCGCAGGGGAGAGGCCCGCGGTGGCCACCTGGTAGAGCAAGGGTTGGAAGAGATGGTGGTTCGTGCGATCCACGAGTACGACGCGGACGGGTGCATCCTTGAGCGTGAGGGCGGCGGTGAGTCCACCGAAGCCTCCACCGATGATTACGACGACGGGCAGGCTTGATTTTTGCGCAGCAGGTGACAATGGTGTTTTTTCCATGAGCCAATTCTGAAATTGTGATCGCATCGCACTACGACGCAAAAACAATTTCTGCCAACTGAGGTAACTAATTTCGCAATGCCAACGACCTTTGAGCACCCTGAACCGCTTGCCCGCAGCCTCCAAAGCCTCAAGGAAGTCCAGGAGGGCGGCGAGCTGCTGGGGGAGACGCTGACTTTAAACATGGGGCCGTCGCATCCCTCGACGCACGGGGTGTTGCGCATTCTGCTCGAGCTGGACGGTGAGATTATTACCAAGGCGATGCCGGACATCGGCTATCTGCACCGGGGGGATGAGAAGATTGCGGAGAACATGCAGTTCAACCAGTTTGTGCCCTACACGGACCGGCTGGATTATCTGGCGCCCATTGCGAATAATGTGGCTTACGCGCTGGCGGTGGAGAAATTAATGGGCTGGGAACTTCCGGCGCGCGGCAAGGCGATCCGGGTGATCTGTTGTGAGCTGGCGCGCATTTCGGCCCACTTGTTGGGGATCGGCGCCTTTGGCATGGATCTTGGGGCAACGACGATTTTCCTGCACACGTTTACGCAGCGGGAGAAAATTTACGATCTGGTCGAACAGCTGACTGGGGCGCGGTTTACGACGAGTTATACACGCGTGGGCGGCCAGACGCGGGATTTGCCGGATGGTTTTATCGCGCAGTTGGAGGCATTTTTGGATGAGTTTATTCCTGCGCTGAATGGTGTGGATGGCTTGCTGACACGGAATCGCATTTTTATCGATCGCACGAAGGATGTGGGGGTTATTACGAAAGAGGATGCGATCGGGTATGCGCTTTCCGGGCCGAATTTGCGAGGCAGTGGCATCGAGCATGACGTGCGGCGTGCCAATCCGTATCTGGATTATGAGAAGTATGATTTTGAGCTGCCGATCGGTGCGGTGGGCGATGTCTATGATCGGTATCTTTGCCGGATGGAGGAGATGCGGCAGAGTTGCCGGATTCTCCGCCAGGTGATCGACAAGCTGCCGGCGGGGCCGATCAACTATATTGACCCGAAGAGCACGCTGCCGCCGAAGGTGGAGGTGCTGACGAAGATGGAGGAGCTGATCCACCACTTTATCGTGGCGACCGAGGGTGCTGATGCGCCTCCGGGGGAGGTTTATTTCGGAGCGGAGAATCCGAAGGGAGAGCTTGGTTTTTATATTTACAGCAAGGGAGGCGGGGTGCCTTACCGGTTGAAGATTCGTGCTCCGTCGTTTGTGAATTTGAGCATTCTGCCCAAACTGCTGCCGGGGCACATGGTCGGCGATGTCGTTGCGATTCTCGGAAGCATCGACATGGTGATGGGCGAATGTGACCGGTAGGAAATCCGGACTGGAATTTTCCAAAAAAAGCGCCGCAACATTGCGGCGCTTTTTTTATGGAGAGTAGAAGGTGCTGCTTAGAGCAGGGGTTTGATAGCGGCTTCGAAGGCTTCCTTGGGGGTGAAGCCGACATGCTGGCCGGCGATATTGCCATCGCGATCGATAATGAAGGTGGTGGGGATGCCTTCGATGCCGCCGTAGGCGCTAACGATCGCATCGTCACCCATTACGATGGGGTAGTTAATGTGGTTTTCTTTGATGAAGTCTTTGACGACGGAGGGGCCGCCCTGATCGAGCGAGACGCCGATGATGGCGAGGCCCTTATCGGCGTATTGTTTCTGGAGTTCCACAAAACCAGGAATTTCTTCGCGGCAGGGCGGGCACCAGGTGGCCCAGAAGTCGAGGACGACCACTTTTCCGGCGAAATCGGAGCTTTTGATTGTCTTGCCGCTGACGTCCTTGAGTTCCCATGCGGGTGCGGTTTTGGCTGGTTCGGCAGCCATGGCGGAGGGGATGGAGAGCAGGCCGAGGGGGGAGCAGGTGGAGGAGTTGCTGCCCACGATCGCCTGATAGGCGGGAAATGCGAGGGCGAGGGCGGCGAGAGCGAGGTGGCGGCGGAGCCGGGGAGTTGGGATTTTCATCGGGTTAAATAAAGAGCAGTTTCGGTGATCGCACAAATGAAGATGATGAAAATTCCCGGGGTGATTTCCGGAAAAAACTCCGTTCCCGTGAGGCGGCGAAGTTGAGTGGAGGGTTTGACGGCGCAGGCGGCGCATTCCTCGCGGTCGCGGTAGAGGGTGATGGCGGCAGGGGCGTGCTTCATGCTGGTGAGAGCTGCCGGGTGGGGGGATATTCCCGGAATTTTTCAGTGGAAACCCGAAGGTATTTGAGAAGTTGTGACGAGAACGGAATTTGTGCATCGACTGGCGGACGAATATTTGAATGATGACACCCAGCTTTTGCATGCAGGCCGATGACGACTGAGACGATTTCCAAGCAAGCCGAATCCATCCCCGCGGACCTTCTCGCGGAAATAGAGGAGACCATCACCCATTATCCGGTATCCAAGCGAAGTGCGTCGCTGCCATTGTTGCATCTCTGGCAGAACCACTTTGGGTCCGTGGACGATTCCGGGATCGACTGGATTGCGGCGAAACTGGAGCTGCAACCGATCAATATCCTGGAGTTGGTGACGTTTTATCCGTGGTTTCGCCGGGAGGCGGCCGGGAAAACGGTGATTCGCGTGTGCCGGACCCTTGCGTGCGCGATGGCGGGTGCGTATGAGCTGCGGGAGAAATTTTGCAAAGCCACCGGGGTGGATGCTTCGGAGGAACACCACGGATACGGGCATGCGCCTCCGACGAGCCCGGATGGAAAATTCAGCATTGAGTTCGTGGAGTGCCTGGCCAGCTGTGGGACGGCCCCGGTTTGTCTCGTGAATGACGATCTCCACGAGAATGTCGGTCTGGGGGATGTCGAGCCCATCGTGAAACAATACGGCGCGGAATAAGCGCGGAAGGATTTCTTATGGTTTCTTTGATCCCACAGCCTCATCCGAAGGAGCGGCGCATTATTTTCGGCAATATCAGCCAGCCGGGCTGGTCGCCGGACATCGACACGTATCTGGCCAGCGGAGGATACGATGCGCTGAAAAAAGCGCTCGCGATGCCGCCTGCGGACATTATTAACGAAGTGAAGGCTGCGAATCTGCGCGGTCGTGGCGGCGCGGGGTTTCCCTGCGGCGTAAAGTGGAGTTTCATCCGGCGAGATGATGGCAAGCCGCATTATATCGTGGTCAATGGCGACGAGTCCGAGCCGGGGACGTTCAAGGATCGCTATATCCTCCACTACGATCCGCATCAGCTGATCGAGGGGTTGGTGATTGCGGCCTTTGCCAACAACGTCCATCTGTCCTACATCTACATTCGCTGCGAATTTCCACATGCGGCTCGCATTGTCTGGAATGCCATCAAGGAGGCGCGCGCCAGGGGGTTTGTTGGCAAAAACATCTGTGGCAGCGGATTTGACTGCGATATTTACGTTCATCAGGGAGCTGGCGCTTATATTTGCGGCGAGGAGACGAGCCTGCTCGAGTCGCTGGAGGGCAAGCGGCCCTACCCGCGCATCAAACCGCCGTATTTCCCGGCGGTGCTCGGGCTCTACATGAAGCCGACGATCGTGAACAACGTGGAGACGCTCTGCCATGTGAAGCACATCATCAACATGGGGGCTGCGGAATATGCGAAAATGGGTGTCGCCGGCGATGGCGGCACGCGCACGCTCGGAGTGAGTGGCGATGTGTTGAAGCCGGGCTACTACGAACTGCCCGCAGGCGCGGTGACGCTTGGGGAATTGATTTTTGACATCTGCGGAGGCATGAAGCCTGGCCGGAAGCTCAAGGCGGTAATCCCTGGCGGGAGTTCGGCCAAGGTGATGCGTGCGGATGAGGTTTACAAGATCAAGGCCAAGGATGCGGATGGCAACATGGTCGAGAAGGAGCTCAAGATGCTCGATGTGGTGATGGATGCTGCGAGCCTGGCGGCGGTGGGGACGATGGTCGGCAGTGGCGGCGTGATTGTGATGGATGATTCGCGCAGCATGGTCTGGGCATTGAATAACCTGAACCAATTCTATGCGCACGAGAGCTGCGGCCAATGCACGCCCTGCCGGGAAGGCAGTCTCTGGATGTCGAAAATGACGACCCGCATGCTTGCCGGCGGTGGAACGGCGCAGGATCCCGCGACGTTGAAAAATGTCGCCGATAACATTGCGGGCCGGACGGTCTGCGCCTTTGGCGAGGCGTGTTCGTGGCCGACGCAGAGTTTTCTAGCGAAATTTCCCGAGGAGTTTTCCGAGTACGCGGGCGCTCGCTAAGG
>Ga0351861_1014_pt3 | contig 39463 bp, 30 predicted proteins | sample BONcelHFGM3001F9_FD_206795 | JGI IMG/M metagenome (GOLD analysis project Ga0351861, IMG submission 206795) | Enriched cells from coal bed in the Powder River Basin, Montana, United States - BONCAT cells FGM rep2 HSBNCT.FGM.300.1.F9 ...
TACTAAAGTAAGTTGATAGGCGTAAGTTTCAATGAGTGTTCCAGCTTTCTGTTTTCAGTAAATTTCCGAAGCTGCAATCTGGATTACACTTCATTTTTAAAGAAAGTGATGAAAAAAACCTCATTTGTTGATTGTTCGTTGAGGGAAGCCGACTTTACGGAAGCTGATCTGACCATGGCGGTTTTCGACAAATGCAACCTGTACAATGCCATATTTTATCATACTTTGCTTGAGAAAACAGATTTCAGCACATCAATCAACATTATTCTTGACCCTGAGAAGAATAGAATTAAGAAAGCAAGATTTTCGGCTGAAGGCGCATTGGGCTTGCTTGCAAAATATAATATTGAGATTGTGTAAGGATTCTGCAGGTTAATTGGCGCATTACTCGTCAAATCAGTGTCAACACTGTGCTATTTGTCAATGCGTTTCCTCAAATCCTTTTTCACTGATTAATTGTTTAATTTCTGCCAAAAACAGACCGGGATTACCTGTAAGCCGCTCAAAGCACTAAATTTGCAAAAAATAATCGTTTATGAAACAATCAAAAAGAGTTGAGGCATTTGAAAAATCAGTCCACAACAAATTCAACATATTCAACAGCATGTTCCTGAACCTGCCTTACAGAAAGGACAGCAACATCGGCATACTGATTCCTGTTCTTTATCAGCAGTGCAAACAGGAACTTGAACAAGGCCGTCATCCAAAAGATATACTTGATTCATTTTTCAGCAGTTTTGCGAACATTCAGGATGAAAAGGAGAAGATTGAATTTATGTTCAGGGTAATTCAATACGTTGAGCGCCAGGTTGTACTTTTCGACAGTGTGGAAGATGCTGCATTTTCTGAGCTCCGCGATCTGGGGAATTACCTTCTGGTGAAAGATTTCTTTCAATTGATCGACAGCAAGAAAAACTGGAGCAGCATCTCCGAAAAACTCTCCACATTCAGTGCACGCATTGTATTTACAGCGCATCCAACGCAGTTTTACCCACCTGCTGTACTCGACATCATCAGCACCCTTCGAAATCTGATAGAGGACAACAAGATCAACGAAATTGACATGACTCTTCAGCAATTGGGACTTACTTCGCTGATCAATTCGAAAAAACCAACGCCGCTTGATGAAGCCCGAAACATCATTTATTTTTTGCGAAATGTTTATTACGATGCCGTTGGCGATCTCTATGGCTCAATAAAGGAACATACCGGAAACAAAAATTTCAGCAACCCGAACATCATCAAACTTGGTTTCTGGCCGGGTGGTGACCGGGATGGAAATCCTTTCGTAACAGCGGACATTACTATGAGTGTAGCCGATGAACTTCGGATGACACTGATGAAATGTTATTATCAGGATATAAAAACCCTTCAGCAAAAACTCACCTTCAGAGCAGTTGAGGAACCGCTGGATCAGCTCAGGGAAAAGCTTTATAATGCGATGTTCAACCCTGCAGTAATCATTAAATGGGACGAAATCATCAACCCGCTTTCCGAAATCAGGCAAATCATCATCAGCCGATACCACGGGTTATATCTCAAATATCTGGATAAACTGATTGACAAAGTGAGCATTTTCGGCATTCACTTTGCAAACCTTGATATCCGCCAGGACAACAGCATACATCGCAATTCGGTTGAGGCAATACTGAAACGTGAAGGCATTATTTCATCAGGAATTGTAGAATTGACAAAGGAGGAGCTGACAGAGATACTCCTTCACAAAAAATTCAGCCTGAATGCCGCTGATTATGACGATGAGCTGATAAAGGACACCATTCTCAATATTTCACAATTAAAATTCATTCAGCAGAAAAACGGTGAGGAAGGGTGCAACCGTTATATAATCAGCAATTCGGAAGATATTTACTCGGTGCTTTTTGTTTACGCACTTTTCAGATGGTGTGGCTGGGATGATCAGAAAATTACATTTGACATCATCCCGCTTTTTGAAACCATGGAAGGAATGCGGGTTTCAGAGGCTACGATGCAGGAGTTGTTCAGTATTCCGGAATACCGGGCGCATGTATCACAACGCCACAACAAACAAACCATAATGCTGGGCTACTCTGACGGCACCAAAGATGGAGGATATCTCCGGGCCAACTGGTCAATTTTCAGAACCAAAGAAATTCTGTCGGAAGTTTGCGACAAAAACAACATAAAAGCCATTTTCTTTGATGGACGGGGTGGCCCTCCTGCCCGCGGAGGAGGCAAGACCCACCGGTTTTATGCCGCTCAGAGCCGAAATATTTCCAACCATGAAATTCAGCTCACCATTCAGGGGCAAACCATTACAAGCACCTACGCAACAAAAGAAAAATTCATCCACAACTGCGAACAGCTGCTGACTGCCGGACTGTCGAACAGTTTTTCAGAAGGTGAACACGATATTCCTGAAGATTTGAGACTGCTGCTTGAAGAAATGGCTGACCTGAGCTATGCAAAATACAGCAGTTTGAAAGCACACGAAAAGTTCATCCCCTATCTCGAAAACAAAAGCACGCTCAAGTATTACGGCAAAGCAAACATAGGTAGCAGACCCGGGAAACGGGGCAGCAAATCAAAACTTGAGCTGGCTGATCTCAGGGCAATTTCATTTGTGGGTTCGTGGAGTCAGCTTAAGCAAAATGTTCCGGGTTATTTTGGAACCGGCACCGCGATTCAAAAAATGATTAGTGAAGGAAAACTTGACGGACTCAAAAGACTGTTCAAGGAAGTGGCTTTCTTCAAAGCCCTGATACTTAACAGCATGATGTCGTTATCGAAATGCAATTTTGATCTTACTTCTTACATTAAGGATGATCCTGAATATAGTGACTTCTGGCATATTCTGTATGATGAATTCAATCTCTCGGTAGAAATGTTGCTGCTCATTTCAGGATACCATGAACTTATGGAAGAAGAACCAGTGGCAAAAGGCTCGATCAGAATCCGCGAAAAAATTGCCCTGCCCCTGTTGGTAATTCAGCAATACGCACTTCAGAAAATCAGTGAAAATTCCGAAAACAAGGAAGCTTATGAAAAACTGGTTACCCGATCGTTGTACGGCAATATTAATGCAGGGCGAAATTCTGCGTAAATTGATTCGAATGGCAATAAAGAACACCAGTTCAAAAAATCCACGCCGTGTATTTGACTTTGTGTTAAGTTTGCACACTCAACAGGCAAAAATCTCCTGTGAAATCAGTTCATACTCATATGTCGTTTAGTTAGGAAGATATGTCTTTCCCGCACATGCGGGACTCAGACTGGCAGTCATCCTGAGTCCCGAACCTACGGGAAAGGATATTTGTTCAATTTCTTTTCAATTACCAGAACTTAATTAAACGACATTGATTCATAAACCATCCTACACTTCAATACATTGGCACAAAAAGGACAAAGACAGAAACAGGCAGGAATAATCAATCTTTTCAGGAGAATACACAGAGACACCACCGTGTTTCTGTTTCTGTTTTTCTTTATAATTTCAGTTTCAGGGGTTCTGCTGGGCTGGAAAAAGAACAGTGGTGGCTATCTGCTTCCCGAAACCCGGCAAGGCACTTCATCTGATCTATCGGCATGGCTTCCGTTGGATAGCCTGATAAAAAATGCGGAGCAATATCTGCATGATTCCATCTCGCCGGATTTATCCTCAGATCCCGAAAGGATAGACATCAGAAAAGACAAAGGTGTGATAAAACTAATCTACAGCGACCATTTTTATGAAGTTCAACTGGATGGCGTCAGCGGAGAGCTTTTGCAGATTAAAAAGAGAAGGTCAGATTTTATTGAAAAGATTCACGACGGGTCCATTATCGATTACTATCTGAACACCGGCAGCAATGTATTTAAACTTATCTACACATCGCTGATGGGCATTTCGTTGCTGCTTTTTACCGTAACCGGTTTCTGGCTATGGTATGGCCCGAAAAGAATGAAAGCGGCACGGAATAAATCGGGGTTGAAATAAAGAATTGGCAAACCCTCCCCGGCTAAGCGGCATTTGCAATGCCGCTTTGAACATCATTGAATTTGCAATTCAATATATATGCCCGACTGATTCATTCCTTAAGTCGCTTATTTGGATAATTGCAAATTATCCAGTGTTCAGAGCGGCATTGCAAATGCCGCTCAGCCTTCATTGGTTTCTCCCTTTCGGGAGTCGAAGGACAAAACGAACAATCTGTCATTGGTAGCGGAGTCGAAGGATAATAATTTATTTTAGCTGTTTATCAGGCCCTCTCCCCTACTGAATCAACAACCTTGTATCCAGCATTTTATCGCGCGATTTCATTTGAATGAAATACATTCCGGCCACCAGATGACTCAGATCGAGCTGAAGATCATTGTCTCGCTGACCTGTAAAATCTCTGCTGAAAACAGGGCGTCCGGCTACATCAGTAACCATCACACTATGATCACCGCGCATCAGTTCATTGGTTTCAAATCTGAAAATGCCATTCCCTGGATTGGGATAGACTTTTAATGAGCCTTTGGTTTTATTATCATTGATGCCTGTTGATTTGGAAATATCGAACCAGTTGATGTTGTATTCTCCGGCAACCGAATAAAGTCGGAAAGTAAGATTCCCGGCAGGTAAACTCAATCTGATAGTCTGATTGGCCCATGTTTGCCATCCTCCGGTGGATGTTACATTAAAAGTCCCGTAAGTCTGAAAAGCACCGCCATTGGAAGCCCTGATGCTTATTCTTCCGTTGGAATAAATGGAGGCAATGCGGAATAAAATCTGATACTCTCCGGCTTCCGGAACTTTGATCAGATAATCGATGTAGTCGCCGTTGTTGGCAAAACCAAGATTCAGACCACCGCCGGTATCGTTGCAATCCTCAAACTGGAAACCATTGTTGAAATAGAAATCTTCAGCTTGAATTTTTGAGGGAAGCGTAAACCGTTTTGGGAGATTATTCTTTACGACTTTATCCGTGAAAGTTTCAAGAAAAGTTTCGCCGTTCTGAACTGAAGTTCCGCTGTAGCTGAGTCGGATTACTTGCCCGAAATCGATGGGAGATGAAAGAGAAATTATCAGTTTCTGCGGGTATTCAGAATGCAAGGCAACATCAGAAACACCAATTGTGATTCCGTTGGAAGTAACCTGATAATCAGCAGGAACATTTGTCAGCGTGGTTACATCTTTGTTAAGGGTTAGAATTATTTCACTTCCTGAGGTTGATGTTTCAGCTGTAATAAAATTGAAAGGAACCGAAGCAACAGAAACCGGATTGGTAAAACTGAACAGGTTAATGTTTGAACCACTTTTGTCGATCATCAACCTGATTTTACTCTGACCGGCAGGAATTATAACCCCGTTTACCGTTGAAGAATTCCAGGTAGCCCATCCTCCGGTCGAAGGCAAGGTGTGCGGGCTGGTGATGTCCGCGCCGTTGATACTCAGCCTTACAATTCCGGCTGGTGTATTGTTGGAAGCAGAACGGAAAGTCAAGGTATAAGCTGCTGCAGAATCTGCTTCAAAAGTATATTGCATCCATTCATTAGCTTCTGTCCATCCAACACTGAAACCGTTTCCACCGGGAAAGGGATCGGTGCATTTTTCAATATCCACACCATCGTTGCGGTAAGCCCAGCCTTTGTTCCAATCGGTGAACACGTTTGTGTTTAGTCTGTAATTTGCTGAATCGGCATCGCGGTAAGCAAAGGAGCTTCGACCCAGATCGTAATTCACTGCGTTGATGGCTTCACCCGGATAATAAATTCTGAATGGAAGAGTTTCGTTAGAAAATGGCTGGCGAATCATGGCATCGATGACATCGCGTTTAACTTCGCAATTTTCAATTTTGTGATTATCAGCCCATTGCATCACAGCAGCATAAGCCTGATCGGCTGTCATAAATGGTGTTCCGTTTTTCCAGAAATTCATCAGATTGTTGTAAGTAACACTTTCAGGAACCTGCAATACATTATTAATGCCTGCTTTTTTTACCGGCCACCACGACCAGCCAATGTCATTTTGTTCAAGCAGAGCAATCAGATCGGTGAACCATGAATTGGAATTTTCGCCGGTTTCGCCCAGCCAGATCGGAATATTCCAGGTGTTTCGCAGATTGATCATCCAGTTAATTTCATTCTGCGTATTGTAATTCCAGTATTTATGAGGACTGTAAATCATATTGTTGTCCCATGGAGGTGTAAGTCCGGTGTAATCATTGGCAAACCAGTTGCCTTCGATAATTATCATATGGTTCTGATCCACAGCACGAATGGCAGTGGTTATATCGCCATAAAGCTGCCTGAGCAGTGTACCGCCGGGCAAATCCCAGTTGGGTTCATTGATCAGGTCGTAACCGCCGATCCACGGTTCATTGGCATAACGAGCGGCAAGCCGGGCCCACAAAGCAACTGTTTTGCGACGGTTTTCAGCACTTTCCCAAAGTGAAGGTTTTGTAGGATCGTAATCCGAAATATTGGCATCTTTCCCTTGTCCGCCTGGAGCTCCGTGCATATCGAGAAAAAGATACATCTGATTGTCGCCGCACCAGTCGAGCAAACTATCCAGGCGGACAAAACCATCTTCGAGCCAGGTATCCTGTCCGGCAACCGGTTCATCTTCAATGGGAAGTGTAAGCCATTTGTAGTGCATAGCCACCCTCACGCCGTTAAATCCCCAGACCTTCATACTATCCACATCGGTTCGGGTAAAATGATTATCGAGCCAGGCTTCATAAAACTCAACGGTCCGTTCTTCGCCGATGGTTTCAACAAGTTTTTTCCTGAAGGCAGATTGTGTGCCGGCAACATCCGACGATTTCATCATGTAACCTTCCTGCAGCAACCAGTTTCCGGTGCCGATGCTACGAATAATCACTTCATCACCGCTTCCGTTTACAATTTTTTTGCCAGAGGTATGAAGAAATCCCTGACCAAAAGAGGAAAGGAAAATCCCGTTAAAGATGAAGAGGAGTATGAGAAAATGTTTCATTTCAGATAGCTTTTGAGGATGTTTGGTTGTTCTGCAAACTTACATAAATTTTAATCATTGATAGTGTATAAATAACACCATCAGAAGAATAAGAGGTAGGTAATATGGCACGCAGATGCTTCACCAGACTCAGTACTTGTGAAGCGGAAATAATGGAGTTGGATTTATTTTTTCTTATCTGTGAGAATCCCTCTTATCAACCTTATCCGTGTGCTATTGAGTGCCAAAATCAAGATAAAATTTCACTATAAATTTGCATATTACATGAAATTTTGAAATTGCATTTAAGATTATCATGATATTTTGAAACTCTCTTCTTCCCCAATCTCAGATATTGATATAGGCTGGTAACTATTTAAAAGGGTTGATAATGCAGACCAGTCCCTGGAAAGATTTTCTGAAAAAAACTATGGAATAATGAGCTTATCTGAGCGGAAGCAATATTTTTCTATCTTTCGGCCTCGACTTGGACTTGTTTCGTTTCGATAGCTATAGGAATCGCTCGACCTCCGGTTTAACTCCATATATCCTTCTTCCCCCTATCTCCCCGTCTCCCCGTCTCCGTGTCTCGTCTCCTTGTCCCCTAGTCTCCAAGTCTCCGTGTCCTAAAACCCTCCCCGTCTCCTTGTCCAGTTTACACCAATCCAGCAAATCCCATAAAAGCAAGTGAAAGAAGCCCTGCAACTACCAGCGCAATGGGAATACCACGCATTCCTTTGGGAACACCCATCAGTTCCATATGCTCACGTATGCCGGCAAAAATAACCAGCGCAAGGGTAAATCCAATAGAATTCGCAACAGCAAAGATGACACTTTCCAACAGGTTCATGTCTTTTTGAATGACAAGGATTGCAACACCCAGTACCGCGCAGTTGGTTGTTATGAGCGGTAAAAAGATACCAAGCGCCTGATACATTGAAGGACTGACTTTTTTGAGGATGATCTCCACCATTTGCACCAGGGCAGCTATAACAAGAATATAACTTATGGTTTGCAGAAATCCCAATCCCATAGGAATCAGAACAAATTGATAAATCAGATAGGTAACAATGGTTGCAAGCGTCATTACAAAAACAACGGCTCCTCCCATTCCCACTGAAGTGGATAATTTATTGGAAACGCCCAGGAAAGGACAAATTCCGAGGAATTGTGCAAATACAATGTTGTTGACAAAGATTGCAGAGATGATGATTATGATGTATTCCATATCTTTTCTTGTTGGAGTTAAAACAACCAGCCTATGCTTTGCGCAATTTATTAATCAGAGCGATCAGGTAGCCAAGGGCAATAAATGCGCCCGGTGCCAGAACAAAAACGAGGATGGCATCGCCCGGAATAAATTTAAATCCGAAGATTGCACCACTTCCCAGTATTTCGCGGATTCCGCCAAGCAAGGTAAGTGCAAAAGCAAATCCGAAACCCATTCCCAACCCATCAATAAGTGAAGAAAACACATTATTTTTTGATGCAAATGCCTCAGCACGACCAAGAACAATACAGTTTACCACAATAAGCGGAATAAAAAGACCCAGCTGCTCATGCAAAGCAGGAGCATAACCAGCCATAACCAGATCAACAATGGTCACGAATGAAGCAATAACCACGATAAACGCCGGGATTCTGACCTTATCAGGAATGATATTTTTTATAAGCGAAATCACAACATTGGCTGCAACCAGAACGAAAGTGGTTGCCAATCCCATACCCAGCCCGTTAATGGCAGAAGTGGTAACACCGAGTGTTGGACACATCCCAAGCAGAAGAGTAAAAACCGGATTATTTTTTATAAATCCTTTGGTAAAATTTTGCATCTGGTTCATTTTGAACCTCCTTCTTTTTTAACAACATCATAAGCACGTTGAACTCCATCGCAAAAAGCCCTCGAAGTTATGGTAGCAGCAGTAATTGCATCAACTTCACCACCATCTTTTTTAACTTTCAGTTTGTAAACCTCAGGGTTTTTCGATTTGAACTGCTCAGGAAATGCAGATTTTGCAGCATCCATTTTATCGCCAAGCCCCGGAGTTTCGGTATGTTTCAGCACTGCAGTATTAACGATAGAGCCGTCAGGTAAAAAACCGACCATCAGCAGAATACGTCCGCTAAATCCTTTATCGGTATATGTTTCCACAGCGTAACCCACAACTTCACCGTTTTTCATGGCTTTGTTGATGGTTAATGGATCTCCGCCATCATCAGGAGTAACGGAAACAGGTTCCAGCTGATCAAACTCAGGAACTACCTGTTTGATGGCAGCTTCCTTTTTGGCTTGCTGCGCTTTGGCGATGGGCTCCTTAGTAAGATTATAAACTGCCCCCAGCGAGAATGAGGCAATAAGGCTAATGCTCAGCAACACGAGCACCATATTTTTAAATGTAGATTCTGTTTTAGCCATTTTTCACTACCTCCCCGAATCTTTTGGGTTTAAACATGTTATTGATCAGCGGTGTAAATGCATTCATGATGAGAATGGCAAATGAGACACCTTCAGGATATGCTCCCCACACCCTGATTACAATGGTGAGCAATCCGGCCCCGACCCCAAAAACTATCTGTCCTCTGGCAGTCATTGGTGATGAAACCATATCGGTTGCCATAAAGAAAACGCCAAGTATCATTCCGCCGGCCAGAAGATGCATCAGCGGATCGATAAACTGAGTGGGATCCACCAACCATAAAATACCGGAAAAAACAACTGCCGAACCAATATAAGCTACAGGTATGTGCCATGTAATAATTTTGCGGATGAGCATAAACAATGCACCGAGCAATAGCGCCAAAGCGGATATTTCGCCAAGTGAACCGGCCTGTGCGCCCATGAGATCATTTACATATCCCGGAAAAGTGGGAGAAGCCATGATTTCCTGGACGGTTTTTCCGGCATCCAGACCTTCTTTAAGAATTCCAAGCGTAGTCGGCCCGGTTATGGCATCGGTAATGCCTTCGCCAAACAAAGCTTTCGGCATAGGCCATGAGGTCATCTGCACCGGAAATGATATCAGCAGAAAGACCCTGCCGACCAATGCCGGGTTGAATGGATTCTTACCCAAACCTCCAAAGGACATTTTTCCGATTCCTATTGAAACCAATGCTCCGAGAAGAATTATCCACATAGGTAAATTCGACGGAACATTGAATGCAAGCAGCACGCCTGTTACCAGGGCACTTCCATCATTGATCGTTACCGGACCTTTGATCAGATATTTTTGAATAATCCATTCAAAAAACAAGCATCCGAGCACTGAAATTAACAGAACACGGGCGGCATCGATTCCAAAGAAGTAAACCGATACAAAAATGGCCGGTATCATTGCGATAACCACGCCATACATGATGGATTTGACGCTTTGCTGCGTATGCACATGGGGTGAACCCGAAATGGTAAGTAAGCTCATATTATTTCTTTACCCTGTTTCTGATGAGTAATCCTGTTTTGTTCTTTCCAAGCCTGAGGTAATCCAGAAGCGGACGACCTGCCGGACAAGTGTAATGACACGAACCACATTCAATACAATCCATTATCCGTTCAGCTTCAGCACGTTCAAACAACAGATTTTCGCTTAGCTGGGCGAGCAGAACAGGCTCTAATCCCATCGGACAAGCTGTAATACATCTGCCGCACCTGATACAATTCAGGACCTGAGTTCGTTTACTTTCTTCAGCAGGCATAATAAGGATACCCGATGTTCCTTTCACCACAGGTGCTTCAAGCGAAGTAAGTGCTTTCCCCATCATGGGACCTCCACTGATGACTTTTCCTGTATTTTCAGGCAATCCACCAGCAGCTTCGATCAGCGTGGAAACCGGAGTTCCGATGCGAACCATAAAATTTGAAGGTTTTGCCACTGACTTCCCGGTAACGGTAACAATGCGCTCAATAAGTGGCTTATTTTTCTGGATGGCTTCATACACTGCCAGCGCGGTTCCCACATTATTTACCACACAACCTACTTCGATGGGAAGCTTTCCACTGGGCACTTCGCGGTTAACCACAGCTTTAATCAACTGTTTTTCACCGCCCTGAGGATATTTTACTTTGAGAGGAATTACATCAATGCCCTGATGATTTGCGCACAGTCTTTTCAGATGTTCAATTGCATCGGGCTTGTTACTTTCAATACCAATAAATGCTTTGCTCACGCCCAGTGCCTTTTTCAGGATGGAAATACCTATCAGCATTTCTTCACCTTTTTCGAGCATAAGTCGATGGTCAGCAGTAAGATAAGGTTCGCATTCAACGCCGTTGATCAGAAGATATTCAGCCTTTTTGCCATCAGGAACCATTAGTTTTACGTGCGAAGGGAAAGTAGCACCTCCAAGGCCTACCACGCCCAGCGCATTTATTTTTTTGATGATGGTATCTCTGTCGGCAGTTATTTCTGAAACAATTTCAGGCGAGCGATCGATGGATTCTTCCCATTCATCGCCAATAACATCAATAAAGACAGCCTGACGCTTGTAGCCCGATGAATCAATCACATCGTCAACTTTGACAACCTTTCCTGAAACAGGGGAATGAACGTTTGCAGAAATAAATGATTCTCCTTTGGCAATAAGCTGCCCGGTTTTGACCATGGCACCTTTCTCAACCACAACCTTTGAAGGGGCTCCCAGACTTTGCGAAACCGGGACATAAACCTTTTCGGGCAGTGGAAGTACTTCAATGATTTTATCGGCTGAAAGTTTATTCTCTTCCGGATGGACACCGCCTAGTGTGAAAGTTTTCAAATTATTGGCCTCCGATTATTTGTTAATGATCTTATTTTTCAGGTAATGAATTACGAATTAACCCTCTGTTACAGGCCCGTCAACTTTTACAGTTTCAGCGGCTTTTTCTTTTCGTGGAGGAAAGTTCAATTCGAGTATGGCACTGGTGGGACAAACCGGTTCGCACTTGCGGCAGAGCCTGCATTTATCATAATCGATGTAAGCAAGGTTATTTTGAAGAGTAATGGCTTCGTAAGGACATTCCTTCACGCATTTTCCGCAACCGATGCAAGCTACTGCGCAATTCTTTTTGGCAGGTCCGCCCTTTTCGGTATTCACGCACGAAACGAAAATACGGCGATCTTTTTTGCCTTTTTTGCGAAGTTCGATAATGCTGCGCGGACAAGCTGTAACACAGGCACCGCAAGCCACACAGTTTTCGTCGCTGATTACCGGCAATCCGGTTGTATCATCAATATAAATTGCATCAAACTTGCATGAAACCACACAATCGCCCAATCCAAGACAACCATTCGGGCAACCACTTTCACCTGATGAAAGCACATGTGCAAAAGCACATGATGAAGCGCCTTCATAAGCAACTTTCTGAGGAGCATTCACCCTGCTGCCGCTGCAACGCAAAACAGCAATCATTGGCTCTTTTTCCTCAGGTTCAAGCCCAAGAACAGCAGCAATATCCTTCATGGTATCATTTCCCCCGACAGGACAATTGAGTTTCGAGAGATCTCCGGTTTTAACCGCCTCTTCTGCGAAGGCACGGCAACCGGCAAATCCACATCCCCCGCAATTGGCTCCGGGAAGCTTCTCATTAACAATGTCGATGCGGGGATCTTCAATAACTTTAAATTTCTGAGCTACAAAATATAGTATCACCGCGGAGGTGCCACCAATTGCACTCAGTGAAATTACAGCAAAAACAATGGTTTCGTTCACTGTCAGTTCCTTTTAGGTACGAAATTTAATAGGCTTCTGAAGGTCAATCTTCAGAACGTGACAAATGTAACAACAATTAAAAAAAGAGACTACAATAAGCCCTGAAATGCTGTTTGCAATTATATCACTGACTATCAATTACATACACTTTTATCAATACATAACTAACCTTAACTACAAATGCATATTTCTGATTTACAATACTTTGAATAATAATTTAGAATTGATATAAATTACATGTCAGCATGAACATTATAATCAGTCTAAGTAAGCACCGAGAGGATTTTAGGATCTGCAATCCATTGGAGTAACAGTCAGGATCATTCGTTCTCAGTATTTTTACACGTAAAAAGTCTGAAGAATTTACTTTCATTTACTTGAATTTCAATACTTTTATCAATAACTAAGTTCGATTTTGATAAGATAACAGTTAAATCATCTATGTTTATTTCCCGTCCAAAACCTGACAGCTTTTCCAGAGACGTGAATCTGGTTTTGGTGACGAATGAGTTTTGCTTCGACTGCTGAATTACAATAACGATGACTCCATGCCTGCCAAGCGCTCCAGCCATTTTGGGGATGACAATTCCGGGACTCACGTATTCAAGCAACAACCCGCAAAATATAAGATCGATACCGGAGAATGGCAGTTCTTCATTCTGAAGATCAATACAATGGGTTGATAACCCAGGGATGATTCCGGCAAACCGCTGGTTTAACTGATCAAGAAAATCAGGATTGATATCCACAGCATGAATTGATCGGATCTGCTGACCGGTTATATTCTCCAGTCCATTTCCGGTGGCACAACCAGGTAAAGCAACATTGGCAGGCTTATACTCATTCAAACACTCGGCAAACAATCTGCTCAATATCTGTGATTGTCCGACTTCGGCCATATGGTTTTCGTAATCAGAAAAGGGAATATCGAGCCAGGGATTTATTTGCATGGAAGATGTGTGTTGCTAGTGTGACAAAGTTAAAGGTTATAATGCTGGAGTTCCTTCATCCGCCAGTCGCATTAAAGTTTCAGAATTTCTATTAATTCTTTATTTAAATACAAAGTCTCTCTCCCAACTTTTTGAGATTCAAGTATCCCAATATCTTCAAGTTCTTTTAAATATCTGGAAGCAGCTTTTCTTTCTACCCCTAATTTATTTACAACAAATTCAATTTTCGAATATGGCTGTTCAAATAACAATTCAACAAGTTCTTTTCTATAAAGTTTGGGAGCTTTTTCTTGAACTTTTATTATGGTTGAATCAAGTTGGTCTTTGATATTTGTTATTCTAATGATAGCGTCTTTTGATGTATCTTCAACGGCTTTAAGCATAAAAATTATCCATTCTTCCCATTTCCCTAAGCGATTTATTTGATTTAAAAGTCGGTAATATTCTGGCTTATTGGCAATAATATAAGAGCTTAGATACAAAATAGGAACATCAATCAATCCGTTTAGTATTAGATACAAAATATTCAAAATCCGACCAGTCCTGCCATTTCCATCATAAAAAGGGTGAATGCTCTCAAACTGATAATGCAATATTGCTAAGTTTATCAAAGGCGACAAATCATCCTGTTGATTAAAGTGGTTAATGAAATTTGTCAACAAGTCATGTATTTCCGATTTATCTTGGGGCGGAGTATAAACTACTTCTCCTGTAGCGTCATTTTTCAATACAGTCCCTGGTGTACTTCTAATTCCAGCAGTATTATCAACTAATTCCTGTTGAATACTAACAATGTCATTAACTCTTAAAAAACCTTGTTTCTTTGCAAGGTTATAGCCTTGAAAAATTGCTTTTCGATAATTTATAACCTCCTTAGTCTCAGGCGATATGTGAGTTTTATTAATAGTTAATGCTTTATAAAGCTCATCTTGTGTTGTAATAATATTTTCAATCTCAGAACTATCTTTTGCTTCCTGTAAAACTATGGCGTTAATAAGCATTTCTTGATTAGGTATTGCCTTTGCAATCCCCTTTAATTCCGCTAACGCAGCAGTGGATTTGTTTGTTTGTCTAAGAATTTCAATGGTTTCAACCTTTTCTCTATGAGGTGGAAGCTTTTCCAATTGATAATGTGGTGTATTTTGTCCCATGTTTATTTTATTTGTCCCAAAAATACAAATTATGGTACAATAATCAATATTTACAGTGTTCTTTTTGCATGAAGCCTAACTACATAATAGCAACACAAACTTAATATTTTCTCTCTTTAGTAGCAATAATTTAAGTGAGCCAATATTTCTGCCTGAATATAAATCCTATCTCATGTATTACTATTTGTCCTGTGCCGCTTGAAAATAAACCAAAAGTGCAATAAATTAACCACCAATGGTAAACCTGAACCTTTTTCCAATCCGGTCTTTCAACAAATACAATCCGGCATAATAAGGAACAAGAATGCCGAGCGAAATCAATCCTGCCATCAATTCAGAAACAAAATAAATGGCCACAATCAGCGATAAAAATACGAGAAGAAATGGCATTACGTAGCCGTAAAAGAGTGCCAGATTTCCAGCTGAAGATTCAACATTGACTGATACTGTTTGCCCTGGTTTTACATCACCGGCATCTGCCAGATCAACTTCTATCAGTTTTTCTCTGGTATCGGAAGCAGTGCATGCGCCATTGGCATGACAGGAAGCACAGGCGCTTAAACTTACAATTCTTACAATTACTTTCTGGCCTTCAATGCTTTGAACTATTCCGGCTTTGGCAACACAATCGTGATTTGCTGACATTTACTGAATTTTGAAATTGGTTAAGGAGTGGACAAAGATACCGGCAAAACTTTTCCGTTGAAGAATTTATGTCCGTTTATTGCAAAATCGGCAACAAATTCAGCCATTTTTTGCGCGGAAACAGGCGCTTCATAACCCGGGAAAGCTTTTAAAAGCATTTCTGTCTGCACTGCCCCGAAAGCCAGGCAATTGACAGAGACATTCTTTTCGGCCAATTCCAGCGCAAGACATTCAGTAAGCACCACCAAAGCACCTTTGCTGGCACTGTAAACCGATAATCCCGGAAATTTTACGCTTCCCTGCACGCCACCCATACTGCTGATATTCACAATATGAGCTCCCGGATTCATAATCGGAAGCAGTGCCTGGGTCAGAAGCAACGGCGCTTTTACATTCACATCAAATACACTATCAATTTCAAGGGCAGTAATCTTCCCAAAAGGTTTGTTGAGAATGGCTCCGGCATTGTTGATGAGTACATCAATCTTACCAAATTGCCGGTTAATCTGCTGAGCAAGCTGATCAATATCACCGGTAGCCAGATCAAACTGAATGGGCTGAACCACAGTTTCGTGGCGTTTGATGTTGCATTCGCCCGACAAAGACTGGATTTTCATGCCATTGCGTGCAATAACAATCACTTTGTTTCCTGGAATATCTGCCAGAATTTTCGCGGTTTCGCGACCTACACCCGAAGATGCACCTGTTATGATTATGTTCATGTTTTATATCTTATTGGATTGTTTTTTTGGGACGGGGGACGGTTTTTGGACAAGGAGATAGGGGGACGGGAAGACAAGGGGATGGAAGAAAGGGATGAGGGGCGAGGGACGAGGGACGAGGGGCGGTTTTTGGACAAGGAGACAGGGAGACGGGGAGACAAGGGGATGATAGCAAGGGATGGGGGGCGAAAGAAGGGACGAGGCACGGAAGAAGGGACGTGGGGCGAGGAGCAGCTCTGAGACAAATTTTTTCATAAATAGTCTAAGTTTTCATTGTTGTGCTTCGTAAAAGGTGCCACAGCGCGATTGTAAATTCCATGTACCCAGGCAATGGCCATCCCGTAATTTGTAACAGGAATACCAGCATCAACGGCAGGTTTCAGTCGGTTGATGATTTGCTTCCGGGTAATCATGCAGCCTCCACATTGAATCACCATGGCATAATCCTGTATTGTTCCAGGGATTTTACTTAGACCGGAAACTACCTCATATTCAAGCTTCTTGCCTGTATAATTGCCCAGCCACCGCGGAATTTTAACCCTGCCGATATCGTCGCATGAAACATGGTGCGTACATGATTCCAGTATCAGAATGCGGTCACCATCTTTCAGGTTTGAAATGTGAGGGGTTCCTTTCAGATAATTCTGAAAATCGCCACGTTGACGTGCAAGCAAAATGCTGAAACTGGTAAGCGGAATCTCTCCGGGCACCGAAGCATCTGCTTTCAGAAACACCTGACTGTCAGTAATGACCAACGCTGGTTTGGGGTTCATGCGCCGGATAAAACTGTCAACTTCGCGTTCCTTGCAAACAACAGCGATGCCATCGTGGTCAAGAATATCGCGTATTGCCTGAACCTGAGGCAGAATCATTCGGCCTTCGGGAGCTTCAATGTCGATGGGCGTAATCAGCAACACCACATCGCCATACGAAATAAGATCGCCAAGCAAAGAAGGAGATGTGTATGCCGATTCCGGTATCAACTTCCGCATGGCCGAAATTACAGCTTCAACTTCGGGTTGAAATGTGGCACTCAGGTCAATTACAGGTATTTTGTACTTTTCAGCCAGATTTTCCTTTAAGGAAGCTGCCAAAGGGTTCAGATCATTTTTGTTGTGAACAATCAGAAATGGAACTGCCTTATCGCTAAACTCAGCAACAAGATCTTCTTCAACGCCATCGAAAACATTATCAGTAATCACAAGGATGGCAAGATCGATAATTTTCAGGGCTTCACGGGTTTTGGCCACGCGCTTGCTGCCAAGATCACCGGTATCGTCAATGCCAGCGGTATCAATCAGAATCACAGGACCAATGCCTGCAATTTCCATCGATTTTTTCACCGGATCAGTGGTTGTGCCGGCAACATCCGAAACAATGGCCAGTTCCTGTCCCGCCAATGCATTGATCAGCGAGCTTTTGCCGTTATTTCTGCGGCCAAATATGCCGATATGCGGTTTGGTGTCTTTTCCTTTGGACATAAAAGATTTAAAGATTCAAGGATTCAAAGATTCAAAAGATTCAAGGATTCAAGGATTCAAAGATTCAAAAGATTTAAAGATTCAAAGATTCAATCCCGATAGCTATCGCGACAGAAATTCAAAAATCGTTTAACGAGTAGCCGGCTTTCAGCAGATTTGAAGGTTTGAGCAATATTTCAAGCTTTTCTGCCGGAAGAAGCTTCAGTTCAGTATTTATTTCCTGAATATTTTTCCCTGTTGATTTCATCAATTTTGCCACTTCTGCTGCTTTGTGATAACCAATGTAGGGACTAAGTGCTGTAGCGATGGCAGGACTGTGCAGCAAGCGATTAAGGCTGGTTTTTGTATCGACTTCAAGACCTGCAACCATATTTGTAAGCATGGTGCGACAGGAGGCAATCAACAATTTTAAGCTGCCGATTATACTGTACCCGATCAACGGAACATAAGCATTCAGGTCGAGACATCCCTGTCCGCAAAGCCCGGAAACCAGACTATCGTTTGCATATACCTGATGCGCCGCGCTGATCACAAATTCAGGAATCACCGGATTTACCTTTCCCGGCATTATGGAACTTCCGACCTGTAACTGAGGCAGTTTGATGGCTGAACCAGTCAAATCAGAAGCCAGTAAACGCAAATCACTGGCGATTTTTTCAAGATTCACGGCATGGGCTTTGAGAATGGCATGAACTTCAACAAATGAATCAAGATTACTGGTTGTATCGTTCAGGTTTTCGCCACGGGTTACAGGCAAACCGGTGAGCTGTTGCAGTTGCTGAACCACTTCCATCACAAAAAAACGAGGCACAGTAACCGAAGTTCCAATTGCACTCCCACCCAGATTCACCACTTTTATGCGTTCGTAACATTTCGAAACCCTCCACCAATCGCGTGAAAGAGCATCGCTGTAGTTTGAAAACAATTTTCCGTATGACGAAGGCACAGCTTCCTGCATCTGGGTATAAGCAATGCGCAAATCATCGCGGTAACGACCTTCGAGCACTTCAAATCCGGCCCTGAGTTCATTGATGGCAGTTTCCAGATCGTTCAGTAAAAACATAACGGCCACCTTTAATGCAGTGGGAACCACATCGTTGGTACTTTGAAAAATATTGGCAGTTTCTGTTGGATCAATTACGTTGTAATCGCCCGGTTTATGACCAAGTTTCAGCAACGCAGCATTGGCAATAATTTCATTCACATTCATGTTGATGCTGGTACCGGCTCCTCCGCTTATGGCGGGAACTATAAAATCTGCGAAATATCCACCCTTTGAAACTTCCGATGCGGCTTCTGTCATAGCATTCAGCACTTCACCAGGTATCACCCTGACAGGCAACTTTTTATCGCCTAATTTCTCTTTTAATGCCCTGAAATAAGACGCCGCTGTGAGATAACAAGCCTGCTTGACAATCCCCATTGCACAAAACCACTCCATATGAAAAGGAGAATAATCAGGAAAATTTTCCTTTGCCCTCAGGGCATGAATTCCGTAAAGTGCATCGGCTGGAATTTGCCGGTTGCCAAGGAAGTCGGAGTCGGTGCGTTGTACCATGTTTCAAAAGTAGCAAAATTTTAGTAAATGAAGTTGAGTGTTTTGCACTAACTGGTAATTAGTAATTTACTATTTTTTACTTGTTAGTAATTAGTGCTAAGCAAAAACTGGGTTTAAGTCGTAGTGGTTTTTTTAAAACTGATATTGAACTGTTGCAAATCGACTATTTATATTGTTATTATCCTGTTATTCAATACTTTACAAAACTAACCGGTTGGTTAGTAACCAGTTGGTTAGTAACTAGTTGGTTAGTTGAAAAATAATAAATTTAACCTTCTAAATCAATATAATACTATTGAACTTAAAATACACCAAAATCTCAGCCACCTATGTAAGGAAATAATTTAACGTTTTTCCTTCATATTTGAATATACCTTAAACTAATGAAAATCATGTTGATATACTTACAGAGACACAAATATTGATTTTTGTCTTGCATACAGAATAAAATTGTGCTATTTTTGTTCTATATATAAAACATAATGATGGAAAAAAGCACGATTAAAAAGATAATTCTGGAAAATCAGGAGCGAATTCCTGACCTTACGGTTGTAAAAAGGAGCTATTCTGTTGAACCCCTGGCCAATTATATTTTCACCGGACAGCGCAGGGCAGGCAAAACATTTTTCATGTACAGCCTAATGCAAGATATGGTTAAGCAGGGCCAATCAATTGAGGAGATTCTATATATAAACTTTGAAGATGAAAGGCTGATAGGGATGGATGTCGGCGATCTGGATTCCATTATCGAAAGTTACCGGGAGTTATTTAGCCACAAACATATTTTGTTTTTCGATGAGATCCAGAATATTACAGGATGGCAGAAATTTGCCCGCCGGCTTGCCGATAGCGGTTTTCAAATCTATATTACCGGCAGTAATTCCGAAATGCTGAGCAATGAAATGGCATCAACACTTGGCGGAAGGTTTATGGTTATGGAAATCGGTACATTATCTTTCAAGGAATACCTAAATTTTAATGGCGTTGATATAAGTGATAACATTGGATTTTCGCCCGATAGGTTTGAGGTAATCAGGCTATTTGATAAATACTTCGCTGAAGGCGGATTCCCGGAATTGTTGAAATTCAATGAAAAAAAAGAGTATCTGAGCAGTATATTTCAAAAAGTCTTTCTTGGGGATATTATAGCTCGTTATCAGTTAAGGAATCCTCAGGCATTGCGGCTTCTGATAAAGAAACTGGCCGAAAGCACCATGGATGTAGTTTCGTATAGCAGGATGCGGAATATCATCGTTTCTGCAGGCTTTCCTGTTGGAACAAACACAGTAATTGAGTATATTAATTTTCTGGAGAATTCCTTTCTTATAAACACGCTGCTCAATTCTAACGCTAAGATCAGCATAAGGGAATCGAAAAAGAAGTACTATTTCCGGGACAACGGAATACTCTCGTTATTTCTAATAGAGCCGGCATCATTTGAACTTGAAACACTGGTATTTAACCACTTACGATTGAATTACGGATCCAATCTATTTTATTTCAGAAATGGATTTGAAGTAGATTTCTTTGTTCCGGGGGAGGAGCTCATTCAGGTGTGTTATAGTCTGGAAGAGCCAGCTACCCGGAAACGTGAGATATCTTCTTTGTATAAAGTTTATGATAAAAATCCTGTAAAACGTTTGACTATAGTCACCTACAGTACTGAAGAAATCATTAATGAGAACGGCATGGAAATCAAGGTGATGCCAGCATGGAGATGGTTGTTGGAGAGTTGACAAGATAAAATACAGGAAATAAAGCAAACCAAAAAAAATAATTCCTTTTAAACTCTAGCCCATCAACCACTATCAGATTACGAAAGTGCGACTCATGAAGCTGATCGCCGAAAAGTACACGAGATCAGTAAATCACTCTGAAAAATCAGCTACTTTTGCTGTCTGCCAATCGGGTAGAACATTTCCAGCCTGATGTTTAACAATTTTGAATTTTTATGAGTGAAAAAGTCTTTAGCATAGAATCTCACAGTCCTCTTGAATTTTTTGGAGTCGGGGATCGTAACTTAAATACCATCAGGGATTTATACCCGAAATTAAAATTAATTGCGCGAGGTGAATTTCTTAAAGTAATAGGCGATCCTTCCGAAGTCGTTGCTTTTGAAGACTTTTTCCACCTGTTGATACTTCATTTCGAAAGGTTTGGCTCTATAACGGAATCTGACATCAGGCAACTGGCCGAACCGGGCAGCGGAAACGGCAGCCTGAAAGACAGTCCGCCAGACGTGTTGGTTCATGGCCGTAACGGGGTGGTAATCAAAGCCCGCACTGCCAATCAGATAAAGATTGTTGAAAGTGTCGCAAAAAACGATATGGTTTTTGCCATCGGCCCTGCCGGAACCGGGAAAACATACACAGCGGTTGCATTGGCCGTTCGTGCGCTTAAAAACCGCGAAGTCAAACGCATCATTCTTACCCGTCCGGCTGTTGAAGCCGGTGAAAATCTGGGCTTTTTACCCGGCGACATGAAAGAAAAGCTTGATCCTTACATGCAACCGCTTTATGATGCTTTGCGCGATATGCTTCCTCCTCAGAAACTGCTCACCTATCTCGAAGACGGCACCATCGAAATTGCACCGCTGGCGTTTATGCGCGGCCGGACACTGGATAATGTTTTCGCAATTCTCGATGAAGCACAAAATGCCTCATCAAGCCAGTTAAAAATGTTCCTGACCCGAATGGGAAGATCTGCAAAATTCTTTATTACCGGAGATGTAACCCAGATCGACCTGCCCCGCCACCAGCAATCGGGACTGCTTCAGGCATCTATCATTTTGAAAGATATTCCTGGTATTGATTTCATTATGCTTGATGAATCAGATGTTTTGAGGCACAAACTTGTGACCCGCATCATCAGGGCATACGATGGCGTGGACCCCCGTCAGGAAACGAAACAGGCGAAACCCGAAGCTCCGCCTGCACCTGAAACCCCTGAAATTTCCTAATTTCTGATCATCACTTTTCTGACACCCGAACCACTTTCGGAAATATACCTGAGGTAATAAATGCCATCAGAAAGTGTGTGCACCGGAATCATGACGGTTTTTTGTCCTTCAAGCTTAACCAGCGAATTGTCGGCAACTTTTCTGCCTGAAAGATCGTGAATTGAAAGCGTGACTTCCGCAGAAACCCGGTTACTCAACTCCACCCTCAGCCATTGACTGGCCGGAACAGGAAAAACATTTACCTTAAGTTTATCCGCCGATTCAAATTCGGTTGCTACTGCTGATGTTGAACTTGTATAGGAAATTTCCCAACCCTGAGCGGTAACTGAACTATTGGTAGTAAAAAGTATCAGCGCTTTTCCTGAAGGAACAGTAATTGAACCGGGATTATCGCTCCCTGAAAAATTACCAACCATAGTTTGCGATGCGAGGTTATAAATTTTTATGGCATCATTTACCGGCTCAGTGTTCAGATAGTTAAAGGTAAAAGTAATGGAAGCAGCATCCTCAGGTTCAATCCTGAATTTGCACACACTGTTGTTGTTGTAATCACGGGTACCGCTTCCGTCGGCGATTATGCCTGTTGCATCGTTAAGTACAGTTTGTCCTGAGCAATATACTGCGCGTTCGCTGTTGTATGAAAGCCTGAATCCACTGCCCTGATCACCAGAAGTCAAAAATTCAAGATACATTTTATCGCCGGATGCAGTTACTGATGGAGGCAAGGCATTGCCTGTGTAACTTCCCAATAAAGGGAAAGAAGCATCTGGCCCGTCAAAAATATTCAGTACATCCTCCCCATCAGTGAGCCCGAATTTTTCAAAATTAACGGTCAGATTTGTTACGGAATCCATCGGAGCGATGAGCCATCCGCATTCAAGTCCGGAAATATATCCATCCACAGGCCCTGAGCCGTCTTCGATGGTGCCATTGTGGCGGGTGAGTGTTTTTACGCCATCGCAATAATAAGGATAGTTGCCGGCAGGGACAAAATTAACGATTGCACCCTGACCACTGGTGAAATTGCTTCCGTTGGGATTCAGGTTGTTGAGGTAGAAATACCCATTGGCAGAACCGCCCCATCCCCAGTTGAAATGAAAGAAATCATCACCCTGATATCCATCAACATTAAAAGCATGACCACCCGATCCGAAACCATGGTAATACATTGGCCAGCCGTTGTCTAAGTTTTGCTGAAGCAATGAAGCCCATGCAGCAGTTGAATAATTGTCTTTGTATTCCAGAGAAAGGTCATTGGAAAAACCAAAATGACTTCTGAGTGCTTCTGCTGCATCATGGCTGTAAGCTCCTGAACCTGAAGCAGAATACATCATATCTACAGTAATTCCACAATGATATTGAATTTCAGCCATCTCGTAGTTGCTCTCGCCACCAATGGAATTGCGCATTTCCTCATAATTATATGCTACATCAGCGAAATCAACATAAAGATAACCGTAACTTGAATAATATCCATGTGTGCCTGTTCCCTGCAGGGGATAGCGCCAGTAATAAATCACTTGTGACATGGCAGTAGCAACACAACCTGAATAAACATGTCCGCCGGGACCACCGTTATCTTCAGGGCATAAATCATTGTACAAAGCACCCTGATTCCAGGTGCAGGGAAGAAGCGGTTCAACCTGGCGATTATTTCTGCCTGATGCAGATTTATCGGGGTCATAATTTAAAAGATCATTCCATGCAAGTTCAATTTCGACGGTTGCCTGAAGCTGCTGATCAATGATTTCCTGAAGCTGAAGTTCATACCCAGCCATCCAGCCAATGAGCGATGGAGATTGGTTTTGCATTGAAAAAGATCCGGCAGGGGAATAACCAACAACTGGATAAGCGGCATCAGTAGCCGAAACCAACACAAAACCACCTTTTGCAAAATTGACTGCATAAAGCAGCGGGGTATTGCTTGAAAGGACAAGGGCAGGCAATGTTTCAAGCGATTCGAAACTAACCCCGGCATTTGACAATGCGTTGCTGTGCATAAATGCTTTGGCAACTTTATGAGCGTTTTGCTCTGAAATTCCTCCGGCAAAAACCTGCGAAGCCAAAAGAACTGAAATTAATAATGTGGTAATTCTTTTTATCATTTTTTAATAATTAAGATTCCAAAAGTACATAAAAGCAAAACGAAAAATACAAAAAGGGAAGTTCTACATTAAGTAAAACTTCCCTCCAGGTCAGAGCGATCAGATAATCAGCTCTTTATAAATTATTTACTCTACAATTAGTTTTCTTGAAACGATTCCTTTTTCACTGCTGATTCTGAGCAGGTAAACTCCACTTTTCAGATTGTTCAGTTGCAAAACCTTGCTATTGAATCCTGAGTTCAGGGTTGCAGTTTCCTGATAAACTTCGCGACCGGTTAAGTCATAGAGTCCGAAAACAGCTTTTGTAGCTTCAGAAATATTGAATTTAACCTCAGTGTGGGTTTTTGCAGGGTTGGGATAAACCGACAAATTTCCGGTAAATTCTTTGGCCGATGCGCTGACATTCATGATATAATATTCAGCATCGAAACCTCCTTTGTTATTAAAACCATTGGAAGTAAACAAAATCAGCATTCTTCCGGTAGGAGAAACCAATGGTTCAGGAATCGTAGAACCGGTAAAATTGGCGATCAACTGATTGGTGGGTAGTGCGTAAACTTTCAGATAATCCTTATTTTCTTCAAGATCGAATGAAGTGAAAGCGAGTGTAAGATTATCAGCAAATGGACCCGGTTCAATTTTCCATTTACACATTGAATTGTGGTTGTAGCGATGCTCCCCACTGCCATCGGTAATGGTTCCGGTTGGCTCGGTCATTGTGATTGTGCCAGAGCAGAAAACAGGATAAGTTGAGTTAAACTGAGCAATAAAACCTTTGGCCTCATTGGCTCCATCGGTCAGAAATTCAATAAACATGCGGCTTCCTGTCGAAGTCAATGCAGTGGTGGCAGCATTCATCGAATAACTTGCGATAAGTGGTGCACTTACATCTGCGCCATCGTAAACATTTACTGCATCGCCTTCAGCCAGATCAAATGAATTGAAAGTCAATGAAATTGAGGTTACAGAATCTTCGGGAGCAATCAACCATGAGCATGATTTGTTGGACAAATAGTTTGAAAGCGGACCGCTACGGTCTTCAAAAATTCCCATTGGGGAAGTTATTACATGGTTATTGCAGTTGTAAGGATAGTTCGCCGGATTGGGGAAGAAATTCCGGACCATCGCTTGTCCGCTGCTGAAACCATTAACATCAGAAAGCGTATAAAAACCATTACCACTTCCGCTCCATCCAAAGTTGAAATGGAATAATTTGCCGGTTCCGGTTACTTCATAACCATCAAGCACAAATGCATGACCACCATCTGTACTCTGACCGGAATAGTAAAGCGGTTTTAATTCATCAAGGCTGGCGATAACCATATTCTCCCAGGCGGTTGATGAATAATTGCTTTTTCTTACATGCTGCACGGTGCTGGAATATCCGAAATAAGTGCGAAGTGCATAAGGAACGTCTTCGCTGTAAGCTCCTGACCCATCGGGACCATACATCATCCGCACACTTACACCACACTGATACTGGAGCTCTGCAATTGCATTCACAGCTCTACCGCTTCCTGATGTAATTGAATTGAGCATAGCATCCCAATCGTAATAGGTCTGTCCAAAATTTGCGCTGATGTTGCCATAGGAGCCATAATTGTATGAATAACTTCCGGTTCCGTGTTCGGGATAACGGTAATAATTCATAATCATCGACATAGCAGTAGCAACGCAACCTGCATACACATGTCCGCCAGGTCCGGCAGCATCAAGCGGGCAGTAAGCGTTGTAAGGAAAATCCTGATTCCACAATACAGGAAGCAAAGGCTCCATATCTCTTCCGCCGGTAAACGACATTCTTGTTGTGTTCATGGAAGTATAATACTGCCATGAGTTCTTTATTTCGCTGGTTTGACTGGTATTGTTATCACGGATGAAAACAATCTGATCTTCATATCCTTTCAGGAAACTGCCAAAATTCTGCTCAAGGCTTCCTGCGGGGAAGTAACCGTCTGGCGAATATCCGATAACCGGAGAGTAAGCATCTTCAGCAGAAACAATAACGTAACCACCATCCTGAAAATTAAAAACATGATACACTGGTTGATCACTTGCCATTTTGGTACTTAACCAAACAGGAACCACAGCATCCATGTCGGTATTAACGCCACTCTGAACCTGACGCTCATAAAAGAAATTGCGCGCAACCATTGCAGCAGATTCACGGTCAACAATATCGGCCAGGGCATTAAATGCCGGCAACAGAGCCAATACAATAAAAAGAAGTAGTCTTGATTTCATCAGAAATATTTTGGGAATGAATAGATTGGCGCCAAAAGTAAAAAAAATGCCCCTGCACTTTACAAAAGGCAGAGGCATTTAGAATGATTTTAAATAAGCTTATCGTATGATGATCCTTTGATTGAAATTCTGGTTCTCATTCGAAATGTTAATCAAATAGACTCCTGCAGGTAGGTGGCTGAGGTCAATAGCTCTCATCAAACGACCATTTGAATCACCTGAAACTGAGTAAACTGAATTTCCGAGGAGCGACAAAACTTTGATATTATAAGTACCTTCAAGTTTATCAGAGGCGATGGTAAACCTGCCGTCAGACGGGTTGGGATATACCCTGAAACCCGAAGATTTCTGAGCTGAAGGTTTGGTGATGGTGGTGTTGGTGATGCTGATATTGTCGATAAATACATTATCACCTTCTCCCTGCGTTTTATCTGAAAAACGGGTAGCTGACTGAAGAGTTACATCGAAAACGGTTCCTGCATAAGCCGAAAGGTCAAAAGTTAACCTTGTCCATGGGTCAGCTGCAGCAGTAACCGGATTAAAATCAGTGTTTCCATTTATATCAGCAACCTGTTCGCCATTTACCAGAACCCTGAACCAGCTGAAGCGGGGGCCGAGGGAATATGTCTGGCGAAGATCGAATGAGAGGGCAATATTGTTGAGATCATTTCCATCAACGCCGCAAATATGCACTTTGCCATGGAAGCCCAGATTGCTTTCCCAAGCCTGGGTTGCAGTGCCTGTTGTAGGGCTTCCTGACCATCCGGTTGGAACCGGATCGCCATGAAAATGAATGCCGAAGTTACTTTGGTAAGCGGAACGTGCATCAATTTTTGACTGTGATTTTACTGTATCCCATACCATAAAGTAGCCCGAAGTTCCGTCTTCCATATCAACGGTATATGAAGGTACGGCTCCATAAACATCGATAAAATCGGTTTCGGTTACAGAGCTGGATCCGTTTGCATTGGTGGCTGTAAAACCAACAGAGTATAAGCCTGGAATCATAAACTGAATCTGTGGATTCTGCGAAGTACTGCTTGTTCCGTTGACAAATTCAAAATAATCAGGTGTTATTGTCCACGACCAACTTGTCGGGCTATAAAGAGAAAGATCGTTCATCACAACAACATCCTGAATACAAGGAGTTTGGTCAGTTGCCGAAAAACCTATATAAGGTGGAGGTGTATTGGTTGCGGTGATATAGTCTTCGAGTACAAGAGTATGGGTTCCGAACTGATTGGTTACAGTCAGTGTAATATCGTAAACACCGGGTGAATTGAATTTTATGTTGGTTGGATTGGCAACCGATGATGATGCGGGGGTTCCTCCCTGAAATGTCCAGGCCCATGTAGATGGAACGCCGGTCGAAAGATCCGTAAAATCGACTCCTCCGCCGGGAAGTATGGTTGTAACCGGAGTGCTGAAATTGGCGGTAGGCTGAAAAGGTGTATTCAGTACGGCCTGATATGCGTTAATACGTCCTGATCCAAGCTGTCCTGCATAATCAGGATTTAAAGCTTCAATGTTGTCGGCAGTTGTTTTGAGAATGGTTTCGACCTGAGCAGGTGTCAGCGCCGGATTTATTGAAAGAATAAGTCCGACCAAACCAACTGCAACCGGTGTAGCCATTGAAGTACCGGCCATCAGATCGTAATATCCGTAGGTGTTTGAATTGTAGGTAGTGCTTAACAATCCTGAAGGACCTGTGGTGCTGATTCCTCCCGGAGCACATAAATCTATGGCAGTTCCATAATTGGAGAAATCGCTTTTCCGGTCATCTGAATTGGTAGAAGCAATTGAAATTACATTGTTGTATCCTGAAGGGTAATGCGTACTGGACACATTGTCGTTGCCGGCTGAAGCCAGAAGCACAACTCCCATATTTGTAATGGTATTGATCAGATTCTGGTTGGTTGCCGAGTAACCCGGACCACCCCATGACATATTGATAACATCAGCACCATTGTTTGCAGCCCACTGAATACCGGGATAACCATAGATGCCGTTTGGATTGCTGTTATTCGCAGCTTTTACAGCTATGATACTCACGTTAAAACCAATGGCTGAAATTCCGGTTCCATTATCGGTTATGGCTGCGGCCAGACCAGCGACATGGGTTCCATGTGACCAATCGAAAGGATCGCCCGATGCTGGTGGATTTGCATTGTTGGTATTATAATAAGTATCGCGCTGAAGTACAATTTTACTTGCCAGATCGGGGTGATCAACCCAAACTGCATTATCAACAATGGCTACTTTTATATCAGATGAACCTTTTGTAATGTCCCAGGCTTGTTCGGCCTTAATTACATCCATATGCCAGTTCCAGTTGCTGGGTCCGTTGTACATATTGTACAATGTATCATTGGGTACATAATGGATATAATCCATCGGAACTTTCTCAACATACTCGAGGTCAGGCTCAATCTGCAATTCCTGAAGCACCTGATTGATCAGCACAATGTCCTCAATCTCAAGCATGAAAGTGCGGAGCAATTTGCTATCCTGATTTAAATCGAAAGGACGCTCAAGGCTTTTCAGCCGATAAACGGATTGAAGATCAGCAATGAATGGAATATCCTCAATGGCAACGCTGTTATCGCTCCGAACAGAAATATTCAGATTTACATTGTCCTTAAATTTGAAGTAAAGACGCCCGTCCTGGTAATCCCTCTCAAAATTTTGTGCCATTAAGCCAAAAGTACCTGCAAATACGAGCAAAGCCAGTAGTGCAAAACTTTTAAACGTTGAAGTTTCAGAGTGAAAAATTGTTTTCATAAGCTGTGTTAGATTGATAAATGGGTTGAAAATTCCTGAGTTCATGGATCGATTTCAATATCAGGAGTTTGTCGGATCAGAATTATTAACCATTTAAGCAATAAAAAGTTGCTTGGCTGATGACAACTCAATCAATTAGAATCAGGGATTTTTAAAGTTTCCTGTGACAAAATTAATAAAAAACCCATTGCAGAACTAAAAATCAATCAGCAACTTCAATAATCGATCAGAAACCATATATAACAATCGTTTTAAAAAACTAATCTGATAAAGACCTAAATTAATACCTTTGCAACACTTCTAAATCAAAATCCGGAGGCTTTATTATGAACAATACCAATAGATTACTGATTACAAACATCAAAACTCTTAACGGGATCGGCAGTTTAGAAACCCGATTAGTGGCTGGTAAAAAAATGTCGGAATGGAACCGGATTGACGATGCTTACCTTTTAACCGAGGGAAGTCAGATCTCTTCGTATGGTTTGATGAGCGAATTAGACAGCAGTCTTTTTGATGAGGAAGGAATAAAGGTAATTGATGCCCGAGGCCGGATGGTATTTCCCTCATTCTGCGATTCGCATACCCACTTGGTGTATGCGGGAAGCCGTGAGATTGAGTACGTTGACAAAATAAAAGGACTTTCATACGAAGAAATAGCCAAACGCGGCGGAGGCATTCTTAATTCAGCCCAGCGACTTCACGATACTTCGGAGGAAGAACTTGTGGAACAGGCACTGGAACGCCTTAACGAAATTATACAATACGGCACCGGTGCTGTTGAAATCAAAAGCGGTTATGGTCTGAATACTCAGGATGAAATGAAAATGCTGCGGGTTATTCACCGCCTGAAAATGCTCAGTCCCCTGACAATAAAATCCACATTTCTGGGAGCACATGCTGTTCCGGCTGATTACAAAGGCAAGCAAGACGAATATGTTGACCTGATTATCAACGAAATGATACCACAGGTTGCGTCTGCCAATCTTGCTGATTTTATTGATGTGTTCTGCGATCGCGGATTTTTTACGCCTGATGACACCGAACGTATTCTTATGGCTGGCATGAAATATGGCATGAGACCGAAAATCCATGCCAATGAACTGGATTATTCAGGAGGAATTCAGGTTGGTGTTAAATATAATGCCCTTTCGGTGGATCATCTGGAATTTACCGGTGACGATGAGATTGCAACGCTGCTGGGTTCAGAAACCATGCCCACGCTGCTTCCGGGTGCTGCATTTTTCCTGAATATGGTTCACGCCCCGGCCCGCAAAATGATAGAAGCTGGATTGCCGATTGCGCTGGCCAGCGATTTCAACCCGGGCTCCTCCCCTTCGGGCAATATGCAGCTCATTCTTTCGATGGGTTGCATTATGTTCAGAATGACTCCGGAGGAAGCTTTGAATGCCTGCACAATCAATGGTGCATACGCCATGGGCATCAGCGATCAGTATGGCAGCATTGCCGTTGGAAAAAAAGCCAACTTTTTCATCACCAAACCCATATCAACCATGGAGTTTATGCCGTATGCTTACGGCAGCAATAAAGTCGAAACTGCAATCCTCAACGGCGAAATAGTTTCCTTTTGATTGTAAAAACAACAGATCAGAATTTAGAAATTGACGTAAAAAAATGATTTAAGTCGTTAATAGTCAAATTCTTTGATTTTTGATGCATTGACCTCTGGCCAACAAAAAGTTTAACAAACACAATAACTCAAAAAATAATGAAACAGATTATCGAATGCGTTCCCAATTTCAGCGAAGGACGCGACATGGCTGTAATTCAGCAGATTACTGATCAGATTAAAACCGTTGACGGAGTCCAGTTGCTGGATGTTGATCCGGGTGCAGCAACCAACCGTACCGTTGTTACTATTGCCGGTGAGCCCGAACAGGTAATAGAAGCTGCTTTCAGGGCGGTAAAAAAAGCCATGGAAGTCATTGACATGAGTAAACATTCAGGTGCTCATCCCCGTTTTGGCGCAACTGATGTTTGTCCGCTGGTTCCCATTGCCAACATAAGCATGGAAGAAACTGTGAAATTTGCACACAAACTTGCCGAACGCATAGGCACCGAACTTGGCATTCCGGTTTATTGCTACGAAGATGCAGCAAAAACCCCGGTTCGCCGCAATCTGGCCAACTGCCGCTCAGGTGAGTACGAAGGACTTCCCAACAAGCTCAGCGATGCTGCATGGAAACCCGATTTCGGACCTGCCGAATTTCTGCCAAAAACCGGCGCCATTGCTGTAGGTGCTCGTGATTTTCTGGTGGCTTACAACATCAACCTCAACACGACTTCTACACGCAGGGCAAATGCCGTGGCTTTCGATATTCGTGAAAAAGGCCGGCCCATGCGCGAAGGCAATCAGGTGACCGGAAAAATTATGAAAGATGAAAAAGGCAATCAGATCAATATTCCCGGTTCATTAAAAGCCTGCAAAGCCATTGGCTGGTTTATTGAAGAATACGGAATTGCGCAGGTTTCAATCAACCTCACCAACATCAGTATTACTCCGGTTCATGTGGCATTCGAAGAATCCTGCAAAAAGGCGCACGACCGCGGCATGAGGGTTACCGGTTCTGAACTGGTGGGACTTGCTCCGCTTAAGGTTTTCACCGATGCCGGCAAGTATTTCCTGAAAAAACAAAACCGCTCGGTGGGCGTTTCGGAAGCAGAACTTATTAAAATTGCTGTGAAATCTCTCGGACTTGACGATCTGAAACCTTTCAATCCGGAAGAGAAAATCATTGAGTATGTGCTTCGCGATAATTCATCAAAAAAACTAATGGACATGACCTGTGCAGGCCTTGCCGATGAAACTGCTTCAGAATCACCAGCTCCCGGCGGAGGATCAATCTCAGCTTACATGGGTGCTCTGGGTATTTCGCTTGGAACCATGGTAGCCAACCTTTCATCGCACAAAGCAGGATGGGACGATCGCTGGGAAGAATTCTCCGACTGGGCAGAAAAAGGTCAGAAATTAAAAGATGAACTTATCCACCTGGTGGATGAAGACACCAATGCTTTCAACAAGATAATGGATGCATTCGGACTTCCAAAAGGAAACGATGCTGAAAAAGCTGCACGTACCGCCGCCATTCAGGAAGCAACCAAATATGCCATTGAAATTCCTTTCAAAGTCATGGAAAAATCATTTGCAGCCATGGAAATCCTGAAAGCAATGGCTGAAACAGGAAATCCAAATTCGGTTTCAGATGCCGGCGTCGGAGCTTTGGCCGTAAGATCAGCAGTTATGGGTGCCTACCTGAATGTCAAAATTAATGCTTCAGGCCTCAACGATAAAACATTTGTCAATGATGTGTTGTCGAAAGGCGCTGAAATAGAACGTAAAGCCTGTGAAGCTGAAACAGAAATTCTGACTATTGTTAGCAGTAAAATCAGCATTTAAATCTTAATAAGCCTGCCGGGTCAATAAATCCGGCAGGTTTTACAACTTCATGCCATGAGTCACGAACTTTTCACCACAGCACTGCTCTTTTTTACCTCCTTCTTTGCCATTATAAATCCATTGGGGGTAATGCCGGTTTTTATGACCATGACTGCCGACATTTCGGAGAAACAGAGAAAAAAAACAGCACTCAAAGCTGTATTTACGGCATTTTTTATCTTGCTGCTTTTTGCGTTTGGCGGACAGTTGCTGTTTAAATTTTTTGGCATTTCAGTGAATGGATTCAGGATTGTGGGTGGTATTATCTTCTTCATCATGGGTTTTGATATGCTTCATGCAAGAATCAGCAAAATAAAGATGGATGATGATATGGTGAAGAAGTATGTTGATGATATTTCGGTTACTCCGCTGGCAATTCCGATGATTGCCGGTCCCGGTGCCATCACCAACTCCATTGTGCTGATGGAGGACAGCCACTCATTTCAGCTAAAAATGATTCTGATTCTCTCAATTGTGGTAACCTTGCTTATAACCTACATTGTGCTGCTTGGAGCCGGTAAAATTATCCGCCTGCTGGGCGAAACCGGCAATAAAATCCTTATGAAACTGATGGGACTAATTATGATGGTAATTGCTGTGGAATTTTTCTTTGCGGGACTAAGGCCGATAGTGCAATCAATGCTGGGAATTGTCCCCAACTAGCTTAAGAATGAATTAGCCTTCAAATGAACTCCATGACTTATGAAAACTCAGCTTGTATTACCCTTCTCTGAATTTAACCTCAATGAAAGCCAGTTTGATCATCCAAGCCGGCTGCATGGGGTTTTGCATACATACAGAGTTATGGCACATGTACTGAGGCTTGGAGAGCTCACAGGAAGAATTACAGAAGCAAGAAACGCATTTTTTGCTGCCTACATTCACGATATGGCCCGCAAACACGACGGATATTGCACACAACATGGCACAGATGCAGCCAATCTGAAACTTCCGCTTTACAAATCATTGTTTCAGCAGAACGGGGCAAGTATCAACGACCTGCTTATTATCGGCAAAGCCACCACAATGCACTCGCTCGGCAATGAACTTCCGGCAAACGATCCCGATTGGTACACCGTTGCCATTCTGAAAGATGCGGATGCCCTTGACCGGATAAGATTGGGTGAAAACGACCTGAATCCCTCCTACCTGCGGCTTAGCGAAACCCATACATTCGTTGATTTTGCCAAACAACTCTATTATAAATCCGTTTCGCAGCCTGGAAAAGATTTTATTTCCATTATGGAAATCGGGAAATCGCTGCAGGATTAAGAGATTTTGTTGCTCAGTTTCATTAAATAATCATAGTTTAAAGATTCAGATTATCAGGCCACTACACTATATTCCACAACTAAATAAAGTGTCAGAATGGCATAGTAACCTTGACAAAAGTAAAAATCATTAAAACAATTTGATAATAGCAGTATCTTTGCATCGCAAAAATTCATTGGTTCACTTTTGACTTGTTCCTTAAGTTTTTGCAGTTTACTCGCAAATAGTTACAGTAGTAAATTTTGGTTTTAATCTCAATCAACTTGAAAATGTCAAAATCAATCTACGCAACAATAACTGGCTCAGGAATTTACATACCTACTAAGCTGGTTCCCAATTCCGCTTTTCTCACTACCGAATTTCTTGAGTCGAATGGGCAAGCAATTACCCGTCCCAGAGAAGAGATCATTTCCAAATTTCAGCAGATTACCGGAATAGACGAGCGCAGGTATGTTGAAGATGAGTTTGTTTGCTCCGATATAGCCTTTTTCGCAGCAGAGAAAGCCATTGCCAATGCCGGAATAGACAAGGAAGAACTTGACTACATCATTGTAGCCCATAACTTTGGGGATGTCAGGCATGGCGAAACACATTCTGATTTTGTCCCTGCACTTGCTTCCAGAGTGAAGTATAAGCTGGCCATTGCGAATCCGTTCACTGTTGCTTACGATCTGCCGTTTGGTTGCCCGGGATGGCTTCAGGCTATGATTCAGGCCAATTATTACATAAAGTCAGGCGATGCAAAGCATATTCTGATTATCGGGTCCGAAACCCTTTCGCGCATCAGCGACCCTCACGACCGCGACAGCATGATCTATTCTGACGGAGCGGGTGCGGTTGTTTTAAGTGCAGTTGAAAGTGAAACACCTGTTGGCATATTAACTCATGCCACACGCACCGATACTTTGGAACAAGCCTTCCTGCTTCGTATGGACAGGTCGAACAACCCTGAAGATAAAAGTAATCTTTACCTGAAAATGAACGGTCGCAAGTTGTATGAGTATGCCCTGAAAACTGTACCAGGTGCCATCAAACTTGCCATTGACAAGAGCGGCCTTCCCATTGAGAAAATAGAACGCATACTTATCCATCAGGCTAACGAAAAAATGGACGAAGCCATTGTCACAAGGCTTTACGAGCTTTATGGTTTTACCAAACGTCCTGAGTTTTCGATGCCTATGACAATTTCATGGCTTGGCAACAACTCAGTAGCTACACTTCCGATACTTTACAACCTGATTATTGGTAAAGATATTGAGAACCATCACCTGAACCCCGGCGATCATTTTGTGTTTGCTTCGGTTGGCGCAGGAATGCATGTAAATGCGATGGTGTATAAAATGCCTGAATAATCTGAAATTCATATAAAAAGCGAGGTCGGTGCTATTGGCATCGACCTCGCTTTTTTATTTGGAAACGATATTGCAAACTACCTTGCAATATCAATTTTAACTACTTTTTTCTTCAGTGGAACACCTTTGAGTGTTGCAACAAGATTTAAACACAGTTCCCGTTTTACTGCTGCGAACGAAAAGTGATCGGCAACATCAATCCGTCCGATGTCCTGCGGAAGCAAACCACCTTTATGGATAAGCAAACCGGCTATATCACCCTTACTCACTTTCTGCTTCTTACCTGCTCCCAGATAAATGGTTTCCCAGGGCGGAAGCTCGGGAAGCTTTGCACAATCCTCTATTTCAGATATTTCAGGGGCAGGTGTGATAAATTTCGGGATATAGTCTCCTTCGGCCAACAGCAGCCAGGCTCTTCCTGATGCATGCATGCGCGCAGTACGCCCGTTGCGGTGAGTCCAGATGGTTTCTGAAGCAGGAAGCTGATAATGAACCACATGTTTGATTTCAGGAATATCCAGACCCCGTGATCCCAGATCGGTGGTGAGCAAAGTTTGATGGGTTCCGTTTCGGAAACGGATCAACGACATTTCACGATCTTCCTGCTCAAGACCTCCATGATAAACTCCATGAACTATCCCTTTGATCATCAATAAGCTGCTGATGCGCTCAACAGCATCGCGGTGATTGCAGAAAATAAGGGCAGGCTCTGCTTTAAAATGGCAGACAAGTTTAAATAACAGTTCAAGTTTATCAGCACCTTCAGCCTTAAGCACCGAAACATCAAGCTTCTGAGGGTCTGTATTTTCAGTATAATCAAGCAAAACAGGATTATTGAATCCTATGTATTCAGGTATTTCATTTAAAGTGGTTGCTGATGTGAGTACCCGTGTTTTTATTCCGGGCAGATTTTGAGCAATGTATTCCATTTCTTTGCTGAATCCCAGTTCGAGCGATTTATCAAATTCATCAAGAACCAGCGTTCTTACGTTTGAAGTATCGAAATTTTTGCGGCGAATGTGATCCGCCATGCGACCCGGCGTGCCAACCACCACCGCAGCGGGCTCTCTGAAGTTATTTACTTCGGTTTTTACAGGATGTCCGCCGTAACACACATTTACTTTAATCCCGGTTTTCATTTTTTTGAAAACATCTTCAATCTGCAGGGCAAGCTCCCTTGAAGGAGTAAGAATCAGTGTCTGAACTTCAGTCAGCACAGGATCGAGCATTTCAATAACAGGAAGTAAAAAAGCAAGCGTTTTTCCCGAACCAGTCGGAGCAATCAGGGTAAGTGATGCACCAGGCTTCAGATGCAACAGAGACTGCTCCTGCATAGGATTCAGTGCCTCAATACTCAGATTTTGTAAGTAATTCTTTATCATGGCGCAAAGGTAGAGATTCGCAATCGGATTCATGCATAAAACTTCCCATCCTGACTAAATACAGGATCAACCGCCAAAAAATAAACTTTGATGGTTAACAATAACCAAATACAAAGTTTTTACCTTTGTAAGACTTTCCGATTAAGATATTTAACAATAACTTCCGGCCAATGGTCAGTTTCAGCAGCATCATAAATATATTAACGATTCTTGGTTCGCTCATGCTTTTCTTATTTGGCATGAAGCTGATGAGTGAGAGTCTGCAAAGGATTTCGGGCAATCGCCTGAGAAACATATTTTCCAGCATTGCCTCCAACAGGCTAAAAGCAATAACTGCAGGTGTTGTAGTAACCGGTGTTATTCAATCATCATCGGCAGTAACAGTAATGCTGGTAAGTTTTGTTAATGCCGGACTACTTTCTCTCTCTCAGGCTATTGGAATTATGATGGGAGCCAATATGGGAACAACCGTTACTGCCTGGTTGATCACACTGTTTGGCTTCAAGTTCGAATTTACCACCATACTATTGCCTGTTTTGGGATTGGCCTTGCCGTTCCTTTTTTTACCGGGAGCCAGAAACAAGTCATTGGGCGAGTTTCTGATCGGATTTTCAATTCTTTTTCTGGGGCTGCAGTTTATGAAAAATTCCCTGCCGGGAATCGACGAGAACTCGCCCATTGTAGCTTTTATTACATCCATCAGCAGCCAGGGAACAGGCAGCTACTTACTTTTTGCAGCTGCAGGATTTCTCATCACACTGCTGATACAATCGTCCAGTGCAACCATTGCACTTACTTTTGTGATGTGTCACAACGGATACATTGGTTACGATGCAGCTGCGGCAATGATACTTGGCGAAAATCTGGGAACTACCGTTACAGCCAATATTGCCGCCATTGTTGCCAACCGGTCGGCAAAACGCCTTGCTTTCAGTCATACCTTGTTTAATCTTACCGGCATAATATGGGCTCTCTTGTTTTTCAGGTTTCTGGTCGGAATTTCCTACAATTTAGCCGATTACATAACCGGCAATTCGCCTATTGAAAGCGAAGCAATCGTGCCGCTCGGACTTTCGATTTTTCACACAGGCTTTAATGTTCTGAACACGCTTATTCTGGTTTGGTTTATTCCATCGATAAAACATTTGCTTGAAATCATCATTCCGCTGCGACCCAACGAAAAGAAGAGCTTCAAGCTCAGATATTTCAAGTCGAGATTTATGGCTATCAACGAAGTTGACATCCTTCAGGCCCATGAACAGATTTCATATTTTGGCCGGCATGTAGCTTACATGTTCAACCTGATACCAGAATACCTGATAGAAAAAAGAGAGCAGAAATCCGAGAAAATTCAAAAAAGGCTTTATAAAAGTGAAGAGCAAGCCGATGAATTGGATCGTGAAATAACCGATTACATCACCAGAATAGCTGAAAATGATCTGTCTGAAGCCAATTCAAGAAAGGTAAGAGCTATGCTGAAAATTACTGATGATCTGGAAAGCATTGCCGACCAGTGTCTGCAAATGGAAAGAACCATCAGAAGAAAAAATGAAGCCAGCGCATGGTTTACCCAGGAAATGAGAGACGATTTGTTTGAACTCTTCAATCTGGTAAAGGAAAGCCTTAATACCATGAATGAGAATCTGGCGGGTGATTACAGGCCGGGCATCCTCGCCAAAGCCACTGAATACGAATTAAAAGTGAATGAGCTGAGAGACAAACTTATACAATCAAACAAACTCAGACTCGAGGCTGGTGAATACCAATACAAACATGCTTCATTTTACGCTGAACTGCTGAATCAGTGCGAAAAACTTGCGGATCATGTGATTAATGTAAATCAGGCTATTGCCAGCAATATAAAATAAGTGTAGCTTGATTTAACATTAACTTAACATTGAAACACCGATACATAGTTCATGCCTCCGTAATTTTGCGGTCATTTCAAATCTGAATTCCTCGATGGAAAGTGTTTATCTGATCTTTGTCATAGTCCTTTTTATACTGGCTTTTTCTGACCTGATGGTTGGAGTTGCAAACGACGCTGTGAATTTTTTAAATTCTGCGGTTGGTGCCAAAGCCGCTTCTTTCAAAACGGTTATGATTGTCGCCAGTATAGGTGTTCTGGTTGGAGCGACATTCTCAAGCGGTCTGATGGAAATTGCACGAAAAGGGCTATTCTTTCCCGGACAATTCAGCTTTAATGAAGTCATAATCATATTTATGGCTGTTATGATTACCGATGTAATCCTGCTCGACACTTTTAATACATTCGGACTTCCGACATCCACCACAGTTTCTATAGTTTTCGAATTGCTGGGAGCATCTGTTGCTGTAGCTTTAATAAAAATTTCCGGTTCAGAACAAACCATTCAGGACATCGGTCAGTACATCAATTCTGCCAAAGCTCTGGCTATTATTACAGGTATTCTTGTGTCGGTGGTGGTCGCTTTCAGTGTGGGAGCGCTTGTTCAGTACATTACACGTTTACTTTTTACGTTCAACATACGCTACAACCTGAAGTATTACGGAGCAATATGGGGAGGTCTGGCCATTACCGGAATTACATACTTTATGATTATCAAAGGAGCTAAAGGCGCATCCTTTATCACACCTGAAAATCTTGAATTCATCAACTCTCACACCACTTCCATTCTATTGGCGTGTTTTGCAATATGGACTGTGCTTCTTCAGATTTTGATGCTGCTTTTCCGTCTGAACGTTCTTAAAGTTATTGTGCTTGCAGGAACATTTGCGCTGGCCATGGCTTTTGCAGGTAATGACCTTGTCAACTTTATCGGAG
>Ga0351861_1017_pt1 | contig 39062 bp, 38 predicted proteins | sample BONcelHFGM3001F9_FD_206795 | JGI IMG/M metagenome (GOLD analysis project Ga0351861, IMG submission 206795) | Enriched cells from coal bed in the Powder River Basin, Montana, United States - BONCAT cells FGM rep2 HSBNCT.FGM.300.1.F9 ...
CACTTGAGCGGCTGGGTGGGGTCGTAGTCCGCCTTGGTTATGTAAGCCAGGAAGTAGCTGGGCTCATGCACCGTGGCTGCATAAAATCTGCATTCGTGGTGACCGGGAGTGACGGAAGTGGCGGGCCAGTCCTGGCGGACGAGATTGAGGCCAGCATATTTATCGCGACCCACGCCGGGAAGCTGGCCGTCGGGAATGAGTTCCTCGTAGTTGTGATTCGGTGTAAGGCGGTTGACCTCGTGCCAATCGTAGAATGCTTGTGGGCCTGCCACGGCGATGGCTGCTGCGGAGGAGGCACTGTCGGGGGATTGAGGATCTTCAAGAAAGATCTTGTAGACACGGCTGATTGGATCGGCCATGGAGCCGTGCGCGAATGCCTGAGCCGTGCAGAGGGTGACTGCGATGGGTAAGGTAAGGAGGAGTTTCATGATGGGTTTCGTGTGTTGAAGAGCCAGTCTTTGCAAATGTCTGTGAATGTCCTTCCGAACTCGATGAATCCGTCTCGATTCTCGATAAAGGGCGCAGATGGTTCTTTGAACAGGCAGACAGGCGTGTTGATGCGTGGTGGTGGGAGGCGGGGATGCGAGGCGATGGAAGGTGCGCTGCGGTGAGGTAATAGAAGGCTGATTGGGATTGCGCCTTGCCAGAAGGGAATGGGTGCCTTAGCATCGCCTGACACGGAGCACGACCCTCCCTGGTGCTGCAGGTCGATATCCACTGCGACAACCAAACACACTATGGGTGACCGATCTCCGAAAGCGAACCAGAAGAAATCCGCACAAAAACAGTCCAAAACGGACGGTGCGAGTCAAAAAAAACGCAACGATATAGCCGCAAAGCAAGCTGCAAAACTTGCTCCGAAGAAAAAGTAATTTTTCGGCTTCAGCGTGGAGCCTGATGGCGTCTTGTCCGGAGAAAATGGCGGATGATCGCTTTGCCCATGGCAAGGCAAATGTGTCCATGCAGGTGTGTCTCTGTGTTTGATTATTGCCTCTAAGGTCAGCCCTTTGATGGGAGGCTATCTGCTTCAATGGCGAGGCGGTAGCGAGAGGTGGTTTTTTTGAGGCGGAGAGGGTGGCCGAAGGTGAGGGAGAGGTTCGAACTTGTAAGGGTATCTGCCGCGGTGCCGCTGCCGGTGACGTGTCCGTTGCGGAGCAGAAGCGCGTGGGTGAAGCCGGGCATGATTTCTTCGATGTGGTGGGTGACGAGGATGAGCGGGGGTGCGGTTGTGGAGGTGGCGAGGTTTTGCAGGAAGGCCAGGAAGCGTTCGCGGGCGATGGGGTCGAGGCCGGAGCAGGGTTCGTCAAGGATGAGGAGTCTGGAGTCGGCCATGAGGGCGCGGGCGATGAGGACACGCTGGCGTTCGCCTTGGGACAGGACGAGCCAGGGGCGGGAGGCGAGCGGGCGCATGCCGAGCTGCGAGAGATGGGTGAGGGCACGGGTGCGCTGGAGAGGGGGGATTTTTTTCCAGTGACCGATCATGGCCTTTGTGCCGCCTGCGACGATTTCGAGAGCGGAATCTTCGTCATGGACGAGCTGGCCGATGCTGGCGCTTACGATGCCGATGTGACAGCGGAGTTGCCGCCAGTCGCAGGTTCCGTATTCCTGTCCGAGAAGGCGAATGCTGCCGGTGGTTGGGGGAAGGTAGCCGCCAATGGCGCGGAGCAGGGAGGTTTTGCCGGAGCCGTTGGCACCGAGGATGCTCCAGTTCTCTTCTGCGCGGACGGTCCACTGGATGTCGTGCAGAATGGAAACGCCGCCGCGTCGCACGGAGAGATTTTTGATTTCCAGTAGAGGGGTCATTCGGAAGCGGGCAGGGGGATTTTTATAGGAGTGGGCTGGAGGAAGGGGAGCAGTTCGGCGGAATTCCGGCGAACGAGAATTTGCACGGCACCGGTCTGACTGAGGGGGAGGACGCGGATGTCATGGGCTTCGAGACGGGTTTTCCATGCGTCGGAAAGATGCTCGGATGGGGGGAACCGGAAGTCGCTGGCGATGAGGACGAGGGGGTGGGCGAGCTGAAGAAAATGTTCGTCCCCGGATTGCCCGGAGACGTGCTGGCCTTTGATGAGGATGTCGCAGGCGATTTCCGATGGCACATGCTTCAGAAGCCAGTTTTCGGTGAGGTATCCGGAATCGGAAAGAAGTAGAAGGCGCAGGCGGCCGATATCGACGCGCAGGACGGCGGCTTTGTCGTCGGCGTAAATACCCGCCTGGCCGGGTGGTGGGTAGAGTGTGCGGATGGTGGCTGTGGGCGGGAGGGAATATTCGATTCCGGCATGGAGCGGAGCAAGTGGGCGTCCGGTTTCCTGGATGCCATCCAGCAAATCCGTCCGAACTTGCGAGCGGTCACTGACACCGGTATCGCAGACATCGGTGATGGGCAGTGCTTCCATGACTGGACGAAATCCACCGATGTGCTGGTTATCACCGTGGGTGAGCATCACGCCGTCGAGGTGGCTGGCGCCGATGGATTGCAAGTAGGGCAGGAGCGTCCGCCGACCAAAGGGAAATGACCCTGCATCGATGAGCCAGGTCCGTCCACCGGACTGGACAAGAATGGCGGAGCCGGAACCGGCGTCGAAGACGAGGACTTCTCCGATGATGCCGGCTGCTGGTGGCACATGAACGCGCACGTAGCTGCCGGGGACATCCGCGAAAAGGCTGACCGTGCCCAGCAGCACGCGGGTCACCAGAAAATTGGCGTTGTTAAAAATAATTCCGAGCCAGGGAAGGACGGCGCCGGCGAGCAGGGAAATCGCTGCGAGTGAAAGAATGATAAACGAGATCGGCATCGCGAACATATTGGCCGGGATCGCTGAGAATGAGATGAGATGAAAATAGTAGAGGATCAGAGGGAGGGAACCGAGCCATGCCGCGATCGAGACGGAGGCGAGTGCGCCTGCATATTTTCCCATATTGATGCAAAAGCGTTGGCGGGGAGTCCGCAATTCCTGAGGAAGGAATGGATCGCCGTTCAATTTTTTATCAAACCAGTGGGAGATGGGCCAGGCCAGCAGCAGGATGGAGCAGACGACGGTGAAAGAGAGTTGGAATCCGGGGTTGAAGAGCTGGTTGGTGTCGAATAGGAGAATAAGAAATCCGGCAGCGCCCACACTGTTGAGCGGGATGGGTTTTCGATCAAAGACGATGCCTGCTGCGATGACCGATAGCATCGTGGCGGCGCGAATGCTGGCGGGCTTCCAGCCGGTGACGAGCGCGTAGAAAAAAAGAAGAGGCACCACCACGGCTACCGCCCGGCGCGGGCCGATACCAAGGAGGCTGAGCCCAAACCAAATCAACGCGCCGACGATGCCGACATGCAGTCCGCTGACGGAGAAGAGATGGTAGACGCCGGTTTCTCGGAACTGGCGTTCCAGAGGAGAGGGGATTCCCTGCGTATCGCCGGTGCTCATGCCCCGAATGACGGCGGCTTCACGGGTGCCTTCGATGCCGCGACTTACGCTGATATTGATCCACTTCCGGGCGGAGGCCGCCCATTGCACGAGCGGATTGAAGTTTGTCGCAAGGCGGTGCGCAGCTGCCAGGTTTGGGAGCGAAATTTCGGAGAGAATGTGACGGTTTGCCAGCCAGCCGGAGAAGTTGAATGCGCCGGGATTTCGGGCGGGCGGGATATTGCGTACCGATGCGCTTGCTTCGATGCGGTCTCCCTGCCGACAGGAGCCGGGCGGACCTTCCAGAAGGAGCGAGGCTCCGGTTGGGAACGAATGGCCTCCGATCTGCAGCCGGTCGATGAGGACCTCGCATCGGACGTGCTCCCGTCCTGCGGATTCCGGCGGGGTCAGAACGGTAAATTCAATATCCGCAACCTGCCACTCGGAGCACAGTGTTGTGGCCAGCTGTGCTGCGGGTGACTCGCGTGTCTGCCAGACGTGCAGGGTGGCAAAGGCGCATGCGGTGGCTGGCCAGAGCCAAAGACGCCAAGGGAGGGCCAGCATGGTGCAGCCTAAAAATGCGGCAAGAAATACCCACGATGGGAGCAAAATGAAGGTGGCTGCCAGAATGCCTGCGATGGCGGCCGTCAAAAGGCCGGAAAAAGGGGCACGTAGGCGCGGCATGAAGGCGCTTTAACACATTTTGCTCGAGTGAGGTCAAGAACTGCGAAAGTGCGGCTTGCCAAGAGCGTGCATGCTCGTTACGAACATGAGGTTCGCTAATGAACTGTCTCCCACCAGTTTCTGACTCAATTCCCGTGATTGAGGCGATCCAGCGCGATGCGGTAAGATGTATCTTGCAGGGCAAAATTACTGACGCCGACAGATGGCGGTCAGTAACACGCTCGGGCGCGAGCTGAAGTGTTCTCCTCCCTCCAGAAATGCTTAAATATTTTTTCATCCTATTCGCATTCATCGTTGCAGCGGTGGTGGCGCTTGCTGGATTTCGCGGGCATTTTTTCAAGTCGCCGCCCATCGAGTTGTTTCCAGACATGGATCGCCAGCCGAAGGTCAAGGCGCAGAAGCCGAGTGATTTTTACGCGAACGGGGCGGGAACGCGTTTGCCGGTGGAGGGCACGGTTCCCTTGGGATATGCCATGCCGGAGCATAAGGAGGTGGACGGCTCCTGTGGCGAGATGCAGGGTCCGTATCGGCAAATCCGATTCAGCGCTGCGCCGGACTATTTTAATACAGGCAAAATGGGAGACCAGTGGGGGGATGGGCTGCCGTTCGAGATTACGCCGGAGATTATGGCCCGGGGGCAGGAGCGATTTGGCATTTATTGCGCAGTTTGCCACGGCGCGACGGGGGAGGGTAACGGAATCACCAGTAAATATGGGATCGTCGGCATTGCGAACCTGCATCAGGAGCGTCTTTTGAAGATGGCGGATGGCGAGATTTTTAATACGATCACGCACGGCAAGAACACGATGAGCGCCTACGGATACAAGGTTCAGGTGCCGGATCGCTGGGCGATCCTCGCTTACATCCGTGCTTTGCAGCGTTCGCAGCAGGGGACGGTGGCGGATGTTCCGGCATCCGAGCGGACAAAACTCGGAGTGCAATAAGCTGCCCATGATGACTGCAACCTCAGAAATTGATTCGCATTCCAAGGGGCCGCAGGGTGAACGGAGAGGCATTGCAGTGAAGCCCGAAATTTTCGATTACAAGCATGTGGGGGGGAAGTTTCTGTTGCTTTGCGCGGGGGGGGCTGGGCGTGCTGGTGGCGTGTTTTGTGTGGGGGTATTTTGATCCGGCACAGTTTGCGTTCTCCTATCTGTTTGGGTTCTATTTCTTTTTCACGATTTGCATGGGCGGGTTCTTCTGGACGCTGGTGCATCATGCGGTGAACGCCGAGTGGGGGGTTGTGGTGCGGAGGCAGATGGAAAACCTCGGCGGGCTGTTGTTGGTTGTCGCGGTGCTCTTTATTCCGCTGATCTTTGTGCGGGGTTATCTCTGGAAATGGATGCTGCCTCAAAATGCGGAAGACCCTCATCTTTTGGCGAAATGGCCGTATCTGACGCCTGTTTTTTTCTGGCTGCGCAGCGCATTTTACTTTGCGTTTTTTTCGATTTCTACGGAGTTGCTTCGCCGGTTTTCCATTAAGCAGGATGCGGATGGCGCGGCGAAATGGACGGTTTTTAATCGCAGGGTCACGTTTATCAGCCTGCCGCTTTTTGCGATTTCGCTGACGTTTGCGGCGATCGATTATTTGATGGGACTCAACTATCAGTGGTTTTCGACGATGTGGGGGGTCTACATTTTTGCGGGAACGGCTCTAAGTTCGATGTGCGTGCTTGTCCTGATCATTACCGCCCTGCGCAGTGCGGGTTATCTGAAAAACGTGGTGACGATGGAGCACTACCACACGATGGGTAAGCTGATGTTCGCCTTTACGGTGTTCTGGGCTTACATCGGATTCAGCCAGTACATGCTGATCTGGTATGCGGATATTCCCGAGGAGACGCTGTGGTTCCTGCGGCGAACGACGGAGTCGTGGTGGTTTTTGAGTCAATTTCTGGTGATCGGGCACTTTTTTGTACCGTTTCTTCTGTTGCTTCCGCAGCCGCTAAAAAGGAAGCCTGCTTATCTCTGTGCGGTGGCGGTCTGGATTTTGCTAATGCATTGCATGGATATTTATGTGGTGGTGCTGCCGGAGCTGCACAAGGCTGGAGTGCAGCTCCATTTGCTCGATTTCCTTTGCCCGCTTGGAATCGGCTGCATCCTGGCTGCGGTGTTTTTAAAGCGCCTTGGAGATGCTTCGCTCTTTCCGGTTCGGGATCCTCGCCTGAAATTTTCTTTGGATTTAAGGAATTGATGTCTGCTCCTTCCTTCTCTGCTTCCAAGCCTGTCTGGTTCGGGGTTCTGCTCGGACTGGCGGGTATTGTGCTTTTTCTTGGAATTACCGTCGTATTTCGGATGAATTCGGGTGGAGGGTCCCGCGAAGAACAGGAGCGTGCCCGGATTCGCGTGAAAAATCTGGCTGAGCTTCGTGAACAGAATACGAAGGTGCTCAATGAGTACGAATGGGTGAACAAGGAGCAGGGGCGGGTTCGCATCCCGATCCAGCAGGCGATGGAGCTGGAAATTACGGCTTTAAACCAAAAGAAACCTGCGCCGGCCTATCCGATCGCGACTCCAGCTCCAGCGGCCCCAGTAGAAGCCGCGCCGGCACAGGCTCTTCCCGCAACCCCGACTCCAGCGGAGAATGCGCCGGCTTCTCCGGCGGAATCGTCGCCTGCCGCGCCGCAGGCCAATCCTTAGTGATGATCTCGATGAGCCCTGCACCCTCTTCTCATACAGCTTCCGGATCGAATGGGGCGAGTGCCTGCGAGATCGATGGCTCGGCGCGCGGGCCGATTTTGCTTTGTTTCGTGACGGCGGCGTTTTGGTTGATTGCGGGTTCCTTGTTGGAGAGCGTTGCGGCGATCAAGTTGGTTTTTCCGGGGTTCCTTGATTTTGCGGGGATGCTGACTTATGGGCGCGTGCATCCGGTGGCGCTGAACTTCCTGGTCTACGGATGGGCTTCCCTTGCGGGGATTGGCATTGCGTTATGGATGATGGCGCGGCTTTGCAAGACGTTGCTGCGCTGGAAGGCTTTGTTAATCTGCGGGATTGGGCTTTGGAATGCCGCGCTTTTAGTCGGCGGGCTGGCGATTCTTGGAGGGGCGGGCAGCTCGATCGAATGGCTGGAAATGCCAGCGTCGATAGCAGGGATATTGTTTATGGCCTATGCCTTTATTGCGGTGTGGGTGCTGGTGTTGTTTGGGGCGCGTTCGGGTGGGGCGGGATTCGTTTCGCAGTGGTATCTGCTGGCGGCGTTACTTTCGTTCCCGTGGCTGTATGCAACGGCGAATGTGCTTTTGCGCTGGAATCCGATCCAGGGTTCTGCCGTGCCTCCCATCCAGGGTTGGTATGGGACGGGACTGGGGGTGCTCTGGCTTGCGCCGATGGCGCTGGCGGCGGTCTATTATTTTGTTGCGGATGCGGTGAAGCGGCCGGTTTTTAGCGAGAGTCTTGCCGCGGTGGGATTCTGGTCGCTGCTGGTGTTTGGGACATGGAGCGGCATGCGTTACCTGATTGGCGGTCCGGTGCCGGCGTGGATGATGAGTGCAAGTGTCGCGGCGTCGGTCCTGCTGCTGGTGCCGATGGTGGCGGTCTGGACGAATCTGGCGAAGACGATTGGAGATGATTACCCGGATATTGGCCATGTGGATGCCGTGCGGTTTGGCGTGGCGGGATTCGTGTTTTACGGTGTGTTGACGGCGCTGAATGCGGCCACGAGTTTTCCGACGACGAGCAGCATTTTTCAATTCACCATCCTGTCCACTGGACTGACGCAGGGTCTGATTTACGGGTTTGTGTCGCTGGTTTTCTTCGGGGCGATTTACACGATCGGGCCGAAATTGATTGGAAATGGATGGGAGGGCGCCTCAAGAATCAGCCTGCATTTCTGGCTGCTGGTCTCGGGAGCCGGACTGGTGTTGCTGGCTGCGGTGCTGGGAGGGCTGGTGCAGGGATTTGCGCTGGCGGATCCCGCGGTGTCTTTTATGAATACGGTGCAATTTGCCACGCCGTTTCGCGCGGTGATCGCGGTGGGGGAGCTGGTGATCTTTGCCGGGAATTGCATTTTTGGGTCCATTCTGGTGGAGACGCTGCTTCGTGAAGCGCTGACGGTGTCTCCGGCGGTGGCTGCTGAGGAATCTTTGGCGGCAACCGAGGAGGTGTCCGTATGAATTCCATGATCAAGCTCCTGGGAATAGCTGCGATTTTCGCTTCTTCCTGGCTGGGCGTGGTGGCGTATTCCTATGTCAACTTTGGGAGTTTGCAGCCGGATGTGTCCGAGGAGACGGGCGGTTTTTTGCCTCCGCCGATTCCAGGAAACGCGATTGCTGGTGAGCAGGTTTATGCGGCCAACGGGTGTGTTTACTGCCACAGCCAGCAGGTGCGGCCGGCACCTTTATTTTCCGACATTGCGCGCGACTATGGCACGCGCCAGACGGTGCCGCGGGATTATATGCGCTATGCGAATGCGTTTACCGGCAGGATGCGAACGGGGCCGGATCTTTCGAATATCGGACTGCGCCAGACGGATGCGGCGTGGTATTACCGCCATCTGTATGAGCCGGGCATCGTGACTCCGGGCTCGGTGATGCCAGCGTATCGCTTTTTGTTCGAAGAGCGCAAAATTCAGGGTCAAAAGAGCGATCTGGCTCTGGATGTGGATGGGGCGTACCAGCCGAGGGAAGGGTATGAGATTCTTCCAGGACCGGAGGCGCGGATTCTGGTGAGCTATTTGATGTCGTTGAAACGGGATTATCCCCTGCCGGAGGCTCCGCCCCCTCCTGAGGGGCAGGAGTAATGAATCCGGAGAGAGCAATGGCTGATTTTCCATGGAACGTGAACCAACAACAGTGACGCATCCGAAGGCGGGTGAGCCGGAGTCAGGGCGGGCGCCTGCGCCGTCGTGGTTTTGGGTGCTTATGGTGGTCGCTGTGGCATGGGCGGCTTTTTACGTGGCGTTTAATAGTGGTGGGTTTCAAGCCGGTGTTTTTAATCCGCAGCAGGTTTCGTGGGTGGGCGGTAGTGGAGTGGCGGTTGCGCCTCCAGACCCGAGGGAGATCGGAAGGCGTGTTTTTACGAAGAATTGTGTAGTCTGCCACCAGTCGAGCGGGGAGGGGGTGGCTGGGCAATTTCCTTCGCTTGTGGGAAGCCCCTGGGTGCTGAGCAGCGAGTGGCATGGGGAAAATCACCTCGTGCGGATTTTGATTAATGGACTACAGGGACCGGTCGAGGTGAAGGGTGTGAACTATAATGGTGCCATGCCGACCTGGAAGCAGCTTGGTGCGGACCAGATTGCGGCGGTGCTGACTTATATCCGAAGCGAGTGGGGGAATGCCGCGCCTCCAATTTCCGCCGAGTATGTCGCATCGCTGATGGAGCAGGTGGGGAATCGCACGGAGCCGTGGTCGCAGAAGGAACTCCAGGCCATCCCGAAGGAATCCCCCAAATGATTGCAGAACCGGCCAGCACCCGTACATTGTCCTGTTTGATGATTCGTCGTCACGTCCCCCAAATGTTGTTTGTGCTTGGCGTATTCTTTTTTGCGCTGGGGGTGTTTGCCCCGGATGCCATGGCCGAACAGCGGACGAACAGCATTTATTGGACGCCGGAGAATGCGACGGAGGGCGGGCGGAAGGTGGACCAGATTTTGGATTTTATTTTCTGGCTTACGCTCGGTGTCTTCGTGCTCACGCAGTCGGTGTACATCTATTATTTGATTCGGTATCGCCGGAAAAAAGGCGTCAAGGCGCATTACAGCCACGGAAATAATCGGCTCGAGATGGTGTGGACGCTTGCGCCGACATTAATCTTCCTCTCGCTGGCGATCTGGGGGGACCGTGTGTGGTTTGAACTTACCGATTCGGAAGTGCCGAAAGATGCGATTACGGTGGAGGTGGTCGGCTACCAGTTTGCGTGGGATTTCCGATATTCGGGTGCGGATGGCCGCCTGGACGAGACGGCTTTGGAGAAAATCTCGACGGCCAACAAGTATGGTCTCACACGCAGAGACCCTGATATGACGGATGATTTCGGCTCTGCGGAGCTGGTGATCCCGGTGGGACGCCCGGTGCATATTGTGCTGCGTTCGAGGGATGTGATCCATTCGTTTTACGTGCCGGAGTTCCGGTTGTATCAGGACGCCGTGCCGGGCCGGACGATTGACTGGATTTGGTTCAAGACGATCCGGAAAGGCAGTTTCCAGCTCGCATGCAGCCAGCTTTGCGGGGCGGGACACTACAATATGAAAGCGCCCATTTCGGTGGTGTCTCAGGATGATTACGACAGATGGTATGCTGCCAAGGTGAAGGCGCGGGGTGAACAGATTGCGGCGCTCCAGGCGGAACGGGAAACAAAGGCGATCGCGCTGAAGTAGGCCGGCGCTTTGGATGGATGTGATCGCTGCCGCAGAACCTCGTCGAGGTTCGCGGTTTTGTGCATGCTGGAGCTAAAGCAAAAGTCGTATATATGAAGAAAAAGGTAATGATTCTCTCGGCGTCCGTCGGGTCGGGCCATGTGAAGGCGGCTGACGCGCTTGAGAAAGCGTTTTTGGAGCGCCCGGAGGTGGGCGAGGTATTTTCGGATGATTCGCTCGATCATACAAATATCCTGCACAAGCAGTTTTACTCCACGCTTTACAAAAGGCTTTCGGAGCTGACGCCGGAGTTTTTGGGGTGGTGGTATGAGACGAGCGACGATCCGTGGGTGAGTGACCGGGTGCGTCTCATGATCGATTTGCCGCAGGCGCTGCCGCTGGTGAATCTGATCCGGGATTTTGAGCCGGACAAGATCGTCTGCACGCACTTTATGCCGGCGGGGGTGATCGCGCATTTGTTGAGGCGCGAGCAGATCAAGGCCGAGTTGAGCATTGTGGTGACGGATTTTCATTTCCATGCGATGTGGATTGCGAGGGCGTTTCACCATTACTTTGTCGCTCAGGAGGAAGATCGGATTCATATGGAGGCGCTGGGATTGCCGGTGGATCGCATTTCCGTATCGGGAATTCCGATTGATCCGGTGTTTGAGGAGCCGGTCGATCGTGAGGGAGTGCTTTTACGGTATCACTTGAATCCGCTGGTGCCGTTGATTCTCGTGGCAGGGGGGGCGCTTGGGTTGAGTCCGGGCGTGGCGGTGATCAAGCGGTTGCAGGCACTGTGCCGGCCTTTCCAGGCCGTCATCCTGTGTGGAAGCAATGCTGAGATGAAAAAGCGGGTGGAGGCGCAGGTTGGCGGAGACCATGAGCGGTTTCGCGTGCTTGGTTATACGCGGGATATGCGGGAGTTGATGGGGGTGGCGTCCATGATTTTAACCAAACCGGGGGGGCTGACTACGGCGGAGGCTCTTGCCTGTGGGCTGCCTATTGTGATTCTCGATCCCATCGGGGGCCAGGAAGAGCGCAATTCGGACATGCTGCTGGAGAAGGGGGCTGCTGTGAAGTGCGCGGAAGTGACTGTGCTGACGCACAAACTCGATCAATTGCTTGGAGATCCCGGGCGGCTGGCACGCATGGCGGAAAATGCGTTGAGTCTTGGCCGCCCCGATGCTGCACGGTCGATTGTCGAAACCGTCCTTACCGGCCAGCAACCGGAACCTAAGCGCTACAGCCGCGATGAGGAGCGCAATTTGCGCAAGGCGATCGGGAAAAAATGAGCGGAATTTTACAGGATAAGACGCTCGCGTTGGGCATGGCTGGAGATGGCGCGGGGTGTGAGGGTTTCCCTTTTCGGGAGGGTTCCGTTTTCTGGGGAGCATGCGAAATAATTTGCCGAGATCGAGTGGGCGTTGCAGACTAAATGGGGTTCCGTGTGGCGGTTAATGCCGGTTGCGCGAGTTCCCAATCCCACCCCCCAACAAGTCACATCAGCCGAGTAAGTAATATGAGCGCTACTCTTGCCGAATCCTCCATGCACAGTGCTCACGCCACGCATTCCGAGCACGAGACGAACTGGTTTTACAGATACTTCTGGTCGTACGACCACAAAATGATCGGGCTCCAGTATTTTTGGACGGCGCTATTTTTTTTGTTGATTGGTGGTCTGCTGGCGCTTGGGGTGCGGTATCAGCTCGGGTTCCCGGGTGCGAGGGTGCCGTTGATCGGAGGGTTTCTTCCCGAGACACTTGCGATCGATGGCTCCATTATCCCCGGGGGCTATAATATGCTCGTTACGATGCATGCGACGATCATGGTCTTTTTTGTGGTGATGCCGCTGCTGATCGGGGCTTTTGGCAACTACCTGATTCCGCTCAAGATCGGCGCGGGGGACATGGCCTTCCCGCTCTTGAATGAGTTGAGCTACTGGATGTATGCGCTGTCGGGAGTGATCATGCTGGCAGCGTTTTTTGTTCCGGGTGGAGGGCCGGCCGCGGGCTGGACATCTTATGCTCCGTTGAGTGCGGTGGGAGCCTACAACCGTGCTCCCATAGGGCAGAGTCTGTGGTGCGTGGGCATTTTTATCAATGGATTGTCCTCCATCGCGGGAGCGACGAATTATATTACAACGGTGGCCAATATGCGGGCTCCAGGGATGACGATGTTTCGCCTGCCGCTTTCGGTGTGGTCGCTGTTTTTGACGGCAATTTTGCTGATTTTGGCGGTGCCTGTGCTTTCGGCCGCGGGTGCGATGCTCTTTTTCGATTTGAATTTCGATACGAATTTTTTCGTTCCGATTCGTGACGGGGTGCTGACTGGCGGGCAGCCGCTTCTCTGGCAGCACCTGTTCTGGTTTTTTGGGCATCCGGAGGTTTACATTATGGTTCTTCCCGCGATGGGGCTGGCTTCGGAGATCATTCCGGTTTTTTCGCGCAAACCGATCTTTGGTTACAAGGCGATGGTCTATGCGATGATCGCGATCGGTTTTTTCGGATTTATCGTGTGGGGGCACCACATGTTTGTGAGTGGCATGAATATCACGCTGAGCGCTGGATTTTCCGTGGCGACGATGGTGATTGCGGTGCCATCGGCGATCAAAACCTTCAACTGGATGGGGACGGTGTGGGGAGGGTCGATCCAGTTTACGACGCCGATGTGCTTTGCGCTGGCATTTGTGTCGATGTTTGTGATCGGTGGATTGAGCGGCATCTTTATGGCGTCAACGCCGGTGGATCTCTTCGTGCATCACACGTATTTCATCGTGGCGCATTTTCACTATGTGCTTTTCGGAGGGAGTCTGTTTGCGATTTTTGGGGCGATTTATTTTTATTTTCCGAAAATATTCGGGCGGATGTTTAATGAGACTCTTGGTAAGGTTCATTTTTGGATGACGCTGGTCTTTTTCAACCTGACCTTCTTCCCGATGCATAATCTGGGATTGGGTGGCATGATGCGCCGCATTGCGGACCCCACGGTTTACGATCACCTCCGGCAATTGCAGCCGTTGAATCAAATCTGTACGATTGGCGCGTTTGGGCTGGGGCTGACATTGATTCCGTTTTTCTGGAATGTTTTCTACAGCATCCGAAAAGGTCCGAAGGCGCCGAATAATCCCTGGAATGCGAATACGCTTGAATGGACAGTGTCCTCGCCACCCGGACATGGCAATTTTCCGGTGACGCCGGTTGTTTACAATAATCCGTATGAATACAGTGTGCCTGGGATGGAGAAGGATTTTTTAATGCAGACGGAGAAGGCTCCGGAATCGGCGCGCATTGAGGCGCACTAAAACTCTGAGCAATCGGGTGCAAATGATGGAATCTCGCCTTGCTCTGTCCAGAAGGGGGGTGCATGTGCTCGCGGTGCTCGCCACCCTCGCTACTTTTATATTGATTGCCAGTGGAGGATTGGTCACGTCGCATGGCGTGGGGATGTCGGTGCCGGACTGGCCGACCACATTTGGGTACAATATGTTTTTGTTTCCTGTATCCCGGTGGGTAGGCGGAGTTTTTTACGAGCATTCCCACCGCCTGATTGCCAGTGCGGTAGGGATGATTACCGTGGTGCTGACGGTCTGGCTGCTCATCGCTGAACCGCGCAAGTGGGTGAAGGTGCTGGGGATGGCGGCGCTTGTGGCAGTGATCCTCCAGGGCGTTCTCGGTGGATTGCGCGTGACGCTCATCAAGGATGAGCTGGGGATTTTTCACGGGATGCTGGCCCAGTCTTTTTTCGTGTTGCTTGGGATTATCTCGGTGGCAACCAGCCGGGATTTTCTCCGTGGGGCTTGGGCTCCGGCGATGCATGCGCAGCGTCTTTGCTCGTGGATGCTGGTATTGACGATGTTGGTTTTTCTCCAGCTGGGCATTGCTGCGACCATGCGGCATCAACATGCGGGGCTCTCGATTCCGGATTTTCCCGCGGCATATGGGCGTTTGCTGCCGGATACGTCGCCGCTGGCCATCGAGGAGATCAATAAACAGAGAACTCTTGAGGGCGAGGTGCCTGCCACGGCGGTCCAGATTTGGATGCAAATGGCGCATCGCTTTATGGCTCTGGTGATTTTTGTATGTGTGGCGCTTTTTGCCTGGCGTGTGTTACGGGAGGTTGAGGTGGGGGGGTATGTTCGAGTGTGGTCGGTGATCCTGCTGGCAATGGTGTTGGTGCAGGCCGGGCTGGGAGCCTGGACGATCTGGTCGAACAAGGCAGCGGATGTGGCGACGGCTCATATGGCGCTGGGCGCTTTGATGTTGTTTGTTTGCGGGCGGCTGACGTTTCGCCTTTATGTCTCGAACCATAACGAGGGACTTCGGTGTGAAGCCGCAGCCGATGTTCGGACGGCGGCTTCCGTGGCATGAGCGTGTTGTGTCTCTTCAGTTGATTCGCACGCTCGCAGACATTAGATAAGACAGCCTTCCGTCATGAAATCCGCTGCCGCCGAATCCACTGCCCGTTCCGAGAGCCTTTTCTCGGATGTGTGTGTGCTGGTGAAGGCGCGGCTGTCTTTTCTGGTTCTGACGACCACATTTGTGGGTTTTCTGCTGGGAACGCGAGGTGCGGCTATTGACTGGTTTGTGATGGCGGCGACGCTTGCCGGGACGGCGTTGAGTGCCTGTGGCGCCTCGGCGCTGAATCAATGGTGGGAGAGGGATTACGATGGACGGATGAAGCGAACGCAGAACCGGCCTCTGCCGGCAGGGAGGATGCATCCCTCCGACGCGGTGTTGTTTGGCATCTTTTTTTCCGTGATGGGAGTGGCGATCCTGGGGTTGTTCGTGAATTATCTGACGGCGGTTCTGGCGGGGTTGACGGTGCTGATCTACGTGCTGGTTTATACGCCGATGAAGCGGAGCAGCGAATTGAATACGCTGGTTGGCGCTGTTCCGGGTGCATTGCCTCCGCTGCTTGGATGGACGGCCGCGACGGGAGAGGCCAGTCTTGGAGGCTGGGTGCTTTTTGCCATCCTGTGGTTCTGGCAGATGCCGCACTTTCTGGCGATTGCGTGGATGTATCGCGAGGAATACGAGGGTGCGGGATTTCGCATTCTGACGGGGCGTGATCCGGACGGCATTGCGACGGCCCGGCAGGGGCTGCTTTATTCGATGTGCCTGCTGGTGGCGACGCTCATTCCGGGGGTCATTGGATTGAATTCGGTGATTTATTTCGCAGGTGCGTTTGTCTTTGGCATCGCGTTTCTGGCGCTTGCGGGTAATTTTGCGGTGCAGAGAGATCGACAGTCGGCGCGATGGTTGTTTTTTGGCTCCATTATTTATCTGCCGCTTTTGCTGGGGTTGCTGGTGGCCACCCGGCTGTGATGGATGGTCCGAATCGCGACGTCCGCCGTCGAAATCGGATACTGATGGCCTTGTTGTGGGCTGGTGCCGTGGCGTGGTTTTTGTTCATCCTGATCACGAAATATCTGGCGGCGAGCCAGGTGCCGTCTTGACGGAGGCACCCCGGATTTCTTTTAACATAAGACTGCCATGAGCACAGCCGCTGCATTATCCCCCGACCATGCAGATTCGCATGGAGCGCCTGCCGCCACTTGCAAGTTTGGAATGATCATTTTCCTGCTTTCCGAGGCGATGCTCTTTGCGGGATTGATCGCGGGCTACATTGTTCTGCGCGGGGCGGTCGCCGGTCCGTGGCCTCCGGAGGGAGCGCCCGATATTGGGCTGACGATGCCGCCGAGCCCTCTGAATCTGGTAATGATCGCCAATACGCTTATCCTGATCAGCAGCAGCTTTGCGCTTCATTATTCCGAGGCGGCGATCACCAAACGTAATAAAAATGGCTTGGGACTTCTTTTGCTCACGATTGTGCTGGGAGCCCTCTTTCTCTCTGTGCAGGCGTGGGAGTGGGTGCATCTCAAGCATAAGGGGATGTGGTTCCCAAGCATTGGAGCGGGAGAGCATGGGCCGAGCTTGTTCGGGGTGTATGGAACGACGTTTTTTGTGACCACTGGGTTCCATGGGCTGCATGTGTTCGTGGGGCTGCTGCTGTTGACGTGGTGTTTCCTGCGACAGTTGTTTACCAATTGCTTCACGCCATCGAGGCACGCCGCTCTGGCGAATGTCAGCCTCTACTGGCATTTTGTGGATGTCGTCTGGATTGTCGTCTACACGGCGCTGTACGTGGTCTAGCCTTCCTCTGGATGACAGACGTTCCCAGAAAGATTCCTCGGCTCGGATGGGCGGTTGCATTTATTGCGGCGACCATTTTGGTGGGCATTACCTGGGTGCAGCTCAAAGGCACGAAGCCTTCGGGCGCTGAAAAAATGCCGGTGATTGCGGCAGTTCCTGATTTTTCGTTTAAAAATCAAACTGGCGGGACGGTGTCATTGCAGGATTTAAAGGGTCAGGTTTGGGTGGCGGATTTTGTTTTTACCCGGTGCGGGGGACCCTGTCCGCTCATGAGCAATCGGATGGCGGAGCTACAGGCAGCTGTCGAGAAGGCGGGAGGCGGGGTGCGTCTGATTAGCGTGACCGTGGATCCCGATTTTGACACTCCGGAGGTGCTGGCGAAATACGGTGCGCAATTTGGCGCAAATCCAGATGTCTGGTGGCTGTTGACTGGTGAAAAAACGAAGGTCGACGATTTTGTTGTCAAGGGGATGCTCCAGCCGCTGGCCCGTGATGGGGAGGGGGTGCCGAGCCATTCCCAACGGTTTGTGGTCGTTGATGGGGAGGGCCGCCTGAGGAGCTATTATGACCTGAACGAGGAAGAGTTGATTCCCAAACTTCTCATGGACATTGGGGCATTGATGCGGGAATCTGAGCAAAAGCCGAAACCTGTCGAAAATGAAAAGCCGCATTCCTGATACGTCTGTGAAGGCCCTCCGGACTGCCGCGGTGGGGATATGTTTTCTGATGCAGGGGGCGTCTTCTCTGCATGCCTGTCCGGGATGCAAGAAATTGAGCGAGGAAGTCGGACGCGTCGAACCGCAGACCGTGATGGCCGGTTTCGCATTTTCCTGGAGCGTGCTTTTTATGCTGGCTGTGGTATTTGCGGTGTTGGGATTTCTCACGGTTTTCATCACAAAGACCGTGGCGGCAATCGATCGACGGAATCAGAATCTGTGAGTATCGCCGATTTTCCTGCCCTGAATGCAGGGTTGAACACACTGAGTACGATTTTTATTGCTGCTGGCTGGTGGTTTATTTCTCGCGAACAAAAGCGGCGGCATATCACCTGCATGGTTGCTGCGTTGGTGACGTCGTCTGCATTTTTGACCTGCTATCTCATTTATCATTTTAATGTAGGCAGCGTTCGATTTACCGAGCAGGGGTGGTCGCGAGCGGTTTATTTCCCCTTGTTGATCTCTCACCTCATCCTTGCGATTGTCGTTGTCCCGATGATCGTGATGACGGTGGTGCCTGCACTGCGCTCGCGCTTCGACCGGCACCGTAAATTCGGCAAATGGACCATGCCGGTCTGGCTGTATGTTTCCATAACCGGAGTGCTTGTTTATCTGATGTTATATATCTGGTTTCCCTCGACGGCGGCTCCCGTGCGGTGAGTGGTGGCGATTCACTGCAGGTGGCCAGTGGTCTTGAACGACCTGGAGTGCTGGATGCTTTTGCCCACGACGCTCGCACGGATCGTGTAGTGCTGGCGATGTTTGAGAGACGTCCCTGGAATGGGAGGGCGGAACAAGGCTTGCAGCTTCAGGAAAAGCTCAATGCATATGCCTCTTTCGTTCTCGATGGAGAGATGCGGGAACAATTTCCACAGTTGGCTGGCAAGCGGGTATGCATTCAACTGCGGACGGTGCATGAACCGGATGAGCGTACGCTAGCCTTTCTGGAGACCGCTAGGCAGCAACTCGACTTTCAGGAAATCGCTCTCGAAATCATCCAAATCGGTGCGGATGAAGAGCCTCCCAATGTATGTGGCAGCCCGGATTGTGGATGCCGCAACTGATGGCTCGGCGAGCTTGGAATGGATTTTTTGAATTTGCATTAAAAGATCTCTTGACCCTCTGGTCTAAAAAGGGCAATTTCTTCGCTCTTTTCGCCTCATTCGGCGGAACTTTTTTATTTTCGTAATCATGGCCAAAGAAATCGTCGCTTACATCAAACTCCAGATTCCAGCTGGACAGGCCAATCCCGCGCCTCCGGTCGGTCCTGCTCTCGGTCAGCGGGGCGTGAACATCATGGCGTTCTGCAAGGAGTTCAATGCCGCTACCCAAAAGCAGGCGGGAGACATCCTTCCGGTGGTTATTACTGTTTTCAAGGACAAGAGCTTTACCTTCATCACCAAGTCGCCTCCGGCTGGAGTTCTTCTCAAGAAGGCTGCCAATATTGCCTCCGGTTCGAAGGAGCCGAACAAGACCAAGGTCGCCAAGCTTACCAAGCAGCAGGTGATGGAAATTGTGAAAATCAAGAAGGGTGATATGAACACCCGCAGCGACGAAGCTGCTTTTCGCACGATTGCCGGCACGGCCCGCCAGATGGGCATCGAAATCGAGGCATAAAATTATTTCAAACCCAAACCGCAGGAGTCCCTGAAACGGACGCACGCACTGCTCCTTATATGCAAAAAAAACGCAGCAAACGTTACCGGGCCGCCGAGGCGCTGGTGGATTCGAAAAAAAAGCATCATCTTGCTGATGCGGTGAAGCTCCTCAAGACGCTTCCTCCAACCAAATTTGACCAGACGGTTACGCTCTCCTTTAAACTGGGAGTTGATCCGCGTCAGAGCGATCAAATGGTGCGTGGCACCTGCCCGCTTCCGCATGGCAGCGGGAAATCTGTTCGAGTGCTTGTGTTTGCAACCGGTGCCGCGGCCGATGCCGCCAGGGAGGCGGGAGCTGAATTTGTTGGATTTGAGGATTTGATCAAAAAAATTCAAGGGGGATTTGCTGACTTTGATGTAGCGGTCGCCACTCCAGCGGCCATGTCTGAGGTGCGCAAACTCGGCAAGGTTCTCGGTCCACGTGGCCTCATGCCCAACCCAAAGACAGGCACCGTGACTGATGACACGGCGACCGCCATCAAGGAAGTCAAGGCGGGACGTGTCGAATTCAAACTCGACAAGAATGCCAATATCGCCGTTCCGGTCGGGAAGGTCTCATTTGGCGAAGATGCGTTGTCCGAGAATGGAGCGGCCGTCATTGACGCCGTTGTCAGATCCCGCCCCGCCGCCGCCAAGGGCGCCTTTGTTGAGGCAATCACTCTTAGCTCGACCATGTCTCCCGGTGTGGGCGTTGATCCGGCCCCATACCTAAAAAACTAACGGTCTCGCGTCCATAAACACTCAATGCTCTATTTTTTGAAATGAGGCCTGAAAAACCAACCATCGTCGAAGACATTCGCAACAAATTTCAGGGATCGCCCTTTCTGATCATTGCGGACTATCAAGGAATGACGGTCCCGCATTTTGCGGAACTTCGCAATCGCCTCGCCGGCAGCGGCGCGGAGATTCATGTCGTCAAAAACAGCTTTATTAAAATTGCCTCCAAAGAACTCGGCATGCCCGATCTCGCGGATGCGCTGAATGGACAAAACGCAGTCGTCACTGGCGAAAGTGATATTTGCTCCGCGGCCAAGGTGCTGAAGGTTTTTGCAAAAGAATTCACCAAGCCGGTTCTCAAGGCGGGGGTCCTGGATAATTCTCCGCTGAGTGCCGATCAGATTACCGCCCTGGCGGAACTGCCGCCGAAGGAAATCCTGCAGGCGCAACTTTTGGGAGTTCTTCTTGCACCAGCCACCAAGCTCGTCCGCACGCTCAACGAGCCTGGCGCGAGCCTGGCACGGGTTCTCAAGGCAAAAGCCGACAACATGGAGGGCGCGGCCTAGGTTGGAAAATTTCGTGGGGCGCCAGAAGCCGCGTTCTACGAGCATCGAAAAAACGCAACGGTTCCTCGTCGGGATTCACGGCTGTGAATTCTTAAATGCTCTGAGGCTTCGGAGCGCGACGAAACCAAACATAACTAAAAATGGCAGATAATACCGAACTCGTAGAGAAGCTCAGCGGATTGACCGTTCTGGAAATCGCTGACCTTGTCAAAGCACTCGAAGAAAAATGGGGCGTCAGCGCCGCTGCTCCCGTGGCAGCCGTGGCTGCTCCTGTGGCAGGTGGCGGCGAAGCTGCCGCTGAAGAGAAGACCAGCTTCGACGTGATCCTCGCAGAAACCGGCGGCAATAAGATTGCCGTCATCAAGGAAGTCCGTGCGGCCGTCGCCGGTCTCGGACTCGCCGAAGCCAAGGCTTTGGTCGAAAGCGCTCCCAAGGCCCTCAAAGAAGGGGTTACCAAGGAAGAAGCCGAAGAGATCAAGAAGAAGATCGAGGCCGCAGGTGCCAAGATCGAAATCAAGTAAATTCCATTTGTCGGACGCGAACGGAAAGATCAATAAATTCAGCTTTTGCAAGAATTTGTTGTTGATTTCCGTTCGCGACGGCATTAAGCATACCTTTCACCCTTTTGCCCAAGGTTCTGAGTAAGCGATCACGCGCCGCTGTCAGCTGTCAATTTCCCGCAAAGGCGAATTCTATTCGCCCTGCGGGTGTTTTGTCTTCTGTGTTGGCAGCGACTCGTCATCGTTCGTTCCAACCGGCGAACGTGTAACAGCCAATCCTGAATCCGCCACATGTCTGACCGTCTTTATTTCGGTAAGTTAAAGGAAGCCATTGCGCCTCCGAATCTCATCGAGTTGCAGATCAACTCATACGACGAGTTTTTTCAGCAGGGCATCGAGCCCTCCAAACGGAGGGAAGTGGGCCTCCAGGCGGTTTTCAAGGAATTTTTCCCGATTTTTGGGTACGAAGAAAAAGCGAGCCTGGACTTTGTCAGCTACGATCTTGGTGATCCCAAACTGAGTGCGCTTGAGGCGCAGAGGGAAGGGCAGACCTACAGCGCTCCACTTTACGTTACGTTCCGCTACAAAGACGAGCACAGCACCAAGGAAGAAAAGGTGTATATGGGTGAGATCCCGCTCATGACGCCGCAGGGAACTTTTGTCATCAATGGCGCAGAGCGCGTAGTGGTGAGTCAGTTGCACCGGTCCCCGGGTATTTGTTTTGAGACGGATGTCCACCTTAATGGCAAACTGCTCCACAGTTTCCGCATTATTCCGGATCGCGGTTCCTGGCTTGAGGTCCAGTTCGACACCAGTGATCTTCTTTACGTTTATCTCGACCGTCGCAAGCGCCGGCGGAAGTTCCTTGCGACGACCTTCCTGAGGGCCTTGGGATATGGTTCCGACGAGCAAATCATCAGTCTCTTTTATCAGATCGAAAAACTGAAGCTCAGCGAGAAACTCGATGATGAAGAGATCGCGACCAAGGTTCTCATTAGCGACATTCTTGACGGGGAAATCACGGTTGCGCGTGCTTTCGAGCCGCTTAACAAAACGACGATTCGCGAGTTAATCACGCTCGGTCATTCCGAAGTGCAGGTCATTGATACGAAGGCGGATGATACGCTCATCAAGTCGCTTAAGAAAGATCCTGCACACGACGAAGATGAAGCGCTAAAGGATATCTACCGCAAGCTGCGCCCTGGCGACCCTCCGACTGTCCAGAACGCACGCAACATGCTCAAGCGCCTTTTCTTTGATGCGAAGCGCTACGATCTCGGTCGCGTTGGGCGTCACAAAATCAATCAAAAACTCGACATCGATGTGGATGATTCCATCCGCGTGCTGACGAAAGACGATTTTGTCGCCGCGATGAAATACCTCATCGAACTTCGCCTCGGCGAAGGTATGGTGGATGACATCGATCACCTTGGAAGCCGGCGTGTGCGGACGGTGGGCGAGTTGCTGGCAAACCAGTGCCGGGTGGGTCTTGCCCGTACCGAGCGCCTCGTTCGTGAGCGTATGACGCTTTATGATGCAGGGACCGAACACATTACCCCGCAGAAGCTGATTAACCCGAAAGCGCTTAGCGCGGTGGTGCGAGACTTTTTTGGCCGCTCACAGCTGAGCCAGTTCATGGATCAAACCAACCCGCTCTCCGAGCTGACGCACAAAAGGCGTCTTTCCGCTCTTGGACCTGGTGGCTTGAGCCGGGATCGCGCCGGATTCGAAGTGCGCGACGTTCACACCTCGCACTACGGTCGCATTTGTCCGATTGAGACGCCGGAAGGCCCGAACATCGGTTTGATCAGTTCGTTGAGTACCTTCGCACGAATCAACGACTTCGGTTTTATCGAAACACCCTACCGCAAGGTGAACGACGCGAGTGTTACTGATAACATCGAATACCTGACAGGTGATCGGGAGGAAAATTACTATATCGCGCAGGCCAACGCGCCGCTCGATGACAATGGTAAATTTGTTCTGGACTCGGTTTCCGCACGTTTCCGCGGAGAGTTCGTTGAAGTCGCTCCAGATCAAATCCAATACATGGACGTTTCGCCGAAACAGCTTGTTTCGGTGGCGGCTGGATTGATTCCTTTCCTTGAGCATGATGATGCGAACCGCGCATTGATGGGTTCGAACATGCAGCGCCAGGGAGTGCCGCTTTTGATTTCCGATGCGCCGCTGGTCGGCACGGGAATTGAAGGTCGCGTTGCCCGCGATTCGAAGGCGGTTATTGTTGCTGAAGGCGATGGCATTATCGCTTCGGTGACGGCGGCACAGATCGTTATTACGCCGGACGGCGCCCTTCCCGAAGGAAAGCGCAAGATCAAACACGATCCTTCTGAAGGTATTTACGTTTACGAACTCCGGAAGTTCATGCGTTCCAATGCGAGCACATGCATTAATCAGAAGCCGATCGTGGCGAAAGGGCAGAACATCAAGGCAGGCGATGTGATTGCCGACGGTCCGAATACCGAGAATGGCGAACTGGCCCTGGGTCGAAACGTGCTCGTCGCGTTCATGCCTTGGAATGGTTACAATTTCGAGGATGCCATCCTGATTTCAGAGAAAGTGGTCAAGGAGGATATTTATACCTCCATTCACATCGACGAATTCGAGATCGGCGCCCGCGACACCAAGCTGGGACCGGAGGAAATCACACGTGATATTCCAAATGTCAGCGAAGAAGCGCTCCAGAATCTCGGCCCGGATGGTGTGATCCGTATCGGTGCCGAAGTGAAACCTGGCGACATTCTTGTCGGCAAGATTACACCCAAGAGCGAAACCGAACTCGCCCCTGAGGAGCGCCTCCTCCGTGCGATCTTCGGTGAAAAAGCCGCGGATGTTAAGGACACCTCGCTCACGGTTCCCTCGGGCACCTACGGCATCGTCATGGATGTCAAGGTATCCTCGAAGAAGGAAGTGGCTCGTCAGAAAATGACGCCTACCGAATCCAAACGGCAGCAGAAGATGATCCTCGACGATCACAAGCGCCGGAAAGACGAACTCCACGAACAGCTGACCGAAGCACTTTCCAACGTGCTGCTGGGCGAAAAAATCCCTCTGGACGTTGTGAATGCGCAGACCGGGGAAATCATCATCCCGGCCAATCGCAAGATCACGAAGCAGCTGCTTCGCAAGCTCGCTTCTGTCTACGAGCATGTCGAGATCGACCCGAGCCCGATCCGCAACAAGATCCGAGAAATCATTAGCCAGTTCGAACACAAGTTCACCGAACTCGAGCAGGAGAAGGAAGAAAAGATCGGCCTTGTCGAGAGTGGGGATGACATCGATCCCGGCATCATCAAACAGGTCAAGGTTTACATCGCCAGCAAGCGCAAACTTAGCGTGGGTGATAAGATGGCCGGCCGCCACGGTAACAAGGGTGTGGTCGCCAAGATCGTTCCTGAAGAAGACATGCCTTTCCTGCCGGATGGCAAGCCGGTTGACATCGTGCTGAATCCGCTCGGCGTTCCCAGCCGAATGAATGTCGGGCAGGTGCTAGAAACCCACCTTGGTGTTGCCGCGAAAGCGCTTGGCTTCAAGGTTGCAACCCCGGTATTTGACGGTATCAGTGAACCCAAAATCCGTGAGTATCTCCTGGAGGCCCAAAAGGTCGAAGGATTCACTTGGATCAACGAAACGGGCAAGTCGACGTTGTTCGATGGACGCACGGGTGATCAATTCGATCAGCAGGTCGTTGTGGGTTACATTTACATGCTGAAACTAGGGCATTTGGTTGCCGACAAAATTCACGCTCGTGCCGTTGGTCCCTATTCGCTTGTTACGCAGCAACCGCTCGGCGGCAAGGCGCAATACGGTGGCCAGCGTTTCGGAGAGATGGAGGTCTGGGCGCTCGAAGCCTACGGCGCCGCTTACACCTTGCAGGAACTCCTGACGGTGAAATCGGACGACGTTCAGGGACGCACCCGCATTTACGAGAGTATCGTCAAAGGTGACAACTCTCTCCATGCCGGAACACCTGAGTCGTTTAATGTTCTCATTAAGGAAATGCAGGGGCTCGGACTCGATGTTCGTGTCACGGGAGAGAACACACCCTTGGAACTTACAGATTCGGCCGCCTAGGCGAATTTTACAAACAGACGGCGTTAATCAGAGGAAATTCGATGATTCAAAACAGCTTAAGAGAGTTAACCGGAGCCAGCACGGAAGATCACTTTGACGAGGTTGGCATTACGGTGGCATCCGCGGACTCGATCCGTGGCTGGAGCAAGGGAGAGGTAAAAAATCCCGAGACCATCAACTACCGCACCTTTAAGCCGGAGAAGGGTGGCTTGTTCTGTGAGCGTATTTTCGGTCCCACCCGGGATTGGGAATGCTCCTGCGGCAAATACAAGCGCATCAAGCACAAAGGTATTGTTTGTGATCGCTGCGGTGTTGAAGTTACGCAGTCCCGCGTGCGCCGTGAGCGCATGGGGCATATTGAACTGGCCGTGCCCGTTTCGCACATCTGGTTTTATAAATGCATGCCCTCGCGCATCGGGCTCATGCTGGACATGACGTCCCGTCAGCTTGAGCGTGTGATTTATTACGAGGATTACATTGTCATCGATCCGGGGAATACGCCGCTGGAACGCTGCCAGCTTCTGACTGAGACGGAGTTTCGCGAAGCCGAAGACCAGTATGGCGATAGTTTCGTTGCCGGTATGGGCGCTGAGGCGATCAAGAAACTTCTTGAGCAGACCGATCTCGCCGCCGTCAACGAAGAGATCGAGCAGGCGATGGAAGCCACTCGCAGCAAGCAACTCCGCAAGAAGCTCGCGAAACGCTTGAAGCTCGTCCAGGGTTTTGCTTCCTCGAAGACGCGTCCTGAATGGATGATTCTTGAAGTTCTGCCCGTCATTCCTCCAGATCTTCGTCCACTGGTGCCGCTGGAAGGTGGCCGCTTTGCGACGTCTGATCTGAATGATCTCTACCGCCGCGTCATCAACCGGAATAACCGCTTGAAGACCCTGCTTCAGCTTAAGACACCGGAAGTGATTATCCGGAACGAAAAGCGGATGTTGCAGGAAGCGGTCGATGCGCTTTTTGACAATGGCCGCCATGGGCGCGCCGTGACGGGTGCGGCAAATCGCCCCCTCAAATCGCTTAGCGACATGCTTAAGGGCAAAGGTGGGCGTTTCCGCCAGAACCTGCTCGGCAAGCGCGTCGATTACTCAGGACGTTCCGTCATTGTGATCGGGCCGGAGTTGAAACTCAACCAGTGCGGACTTCCGAAAAAAATGGCGCTGGTCTTATTCGAGCCATTCATCATTCGCCGCCTCAAAGAGCTCGGCTATGTGCATACAGTGCGCAGCGCCAAGAAGCTTATCGAGCGCCAGACTCCGGAAGTTTGGGATATTCTTGATGAGGTGACGCAGGGGCATCCGATTCTGCTGAATCGTGCGCCGACGCTGCACCGTCTTTCGATTCAGGCTTTCGAGCCGATTTTGATCGAAGGAGAGGCCATTCGCGTCCATCCGCTCGTTTGCACGGCTTACAATGCGGACTTTGATGGTGACCAGATGGCGGTGCATGTGCCTCTTTATGTCGAAGCACAAATGGAAGCACGTTTGCTCATGCTGGCTCCGAATAATATTTTTTCGCCATCGAGCGGCAAGCCGATCACGACCCCTTCGCAGGATATTCCGCTGGGATGTTATTATCTCACGCAGAATACACGTCCCGGGGAAATTCCGGATACCGGACGGACTCCGTTGTTCGCGAACTCCTGGGAAGTGGAACTGGCGCTTGCCGAAAAAGCGGTGAAGGTTCACACGCCGATTCGGTTCAAGAACCCTGATCTTGGCCGCAAGACGGTTTACGGAGACGCCGATTCCAAAATTATCGAAACGACAGCGGGCCGGGTGATTTTTAATCAGATCTGGCCTGATGGAATGGGCTTCTACAACAAGGTTTGTGGCAAGAAGCAGCTCTCCGATATCATCTGGCGCTGCTATCAGGTGGGCGGACAGCAGACGACGGTCGAGACACTTGATCGTCTGAAAGAAATGGGCTTCCGAGCTGCCACCAGCGCAGGAATTTCCATCGGTGTGTCCGATATGATCATCCCCAAGGAAAAGGCAGGATTGATCGAACGTGCTTACAAGGAAATCAGCGAAGTCGAAAAACAGTACCGCCGGGGTATCATCACCGACGGCGAGCGGAAGAACAAGGTGCAGGACATCTGGACCCACACTGGCGAGGAAGTCGCAAACGCCCTGTTCCGCACACTGCAACACAACGAAGGCCGTCCGGAGATGAATACCGTCTTTATGATGGTGGACTCTGGCGCCCGAGGCAACCGGACGCAGATCAAACAGCTCGCAGGAATGCGCGGTTTGATGGCCAAGCCCTCCGGCGAAATTATCGAACGCCCGATTATTTCGAACTTCCGCGAAGGTCAGTCGGTGCTCGAGTACTTCATCTCCACACACGGTGCCCGCAAGGGATTGGCCGATACGGCTCTCAAAACGGCGGATTCTGGATACCTGACACGCAAACTCGTTGATGCTGCACAGGATGTCATCATCACTGGCTCAGATTGTGGAACGGTGAATGGGATTGTTGTTCGTCCGATTTACGAAGGGGACGAGGAAGTCGTCAATCTTCCGACACGCATTGTCGGTCGCACGAGTTGTGAGACCGTTAAGGATCCAGTAACGGAGAAATATATTGTCAAAGCGAATCAGCTCATTGACGAGGAAACATCCAATCAAATCGAGCGGATCGGAATCGAACAACTGAAGATTCGGTCGGTGCTGACCTGTGAATCAAAGCGTGGCGTTTGCATGGCCTGTTACGGGCTCAATCTGGCGACTGGTCGCGACGTGAAACTGGGCGAAGCGGTGGGCATCATCGCGGCACAGTCGATCGGTGAGCCGGGAACGCAGCTTACGATGCGCACATTCCACGTTGGTGGAACGGCGAGCCAGACATTCAAACAACCAATTATCAAGGCAAAGAACGATGGAACGGTTCGTTTCTCCGACATGCGCACGGTGCAGTCGCTGGATGGCACTTATATTGTTCTGAACAAGAACGGCATCGTTAGCGTGCATGCGAAGGATGGTCGTGAACTTGAGAGCTATAGTGTAGTCGTTGGGTCGGTTGTTTCGGTTGCTGATGGCGGCACGGTGAAGAAGGGGGATACGTTCATCCAATGGGATCCGTATAATGTTCCGATTATTACCGAACGTGCAGGCAAGATCGAATTCCGCGATATGATCGGCGGCGTAACGATTCGCAAAGAGGTGGATGAAACCACGGGCGTGCTTGGCACGGTTGTGATCGAACACAAGGAGGATCTCCATCCGCAGATCGTGATCGTCGACGACAAAAAGGAAGTGATCGCGAGTTATTCAATTCCGGCAGGTGCTCACATTGAGGTCAAGGAAGGCGCAAAAGTTCAGGCGGGCCAGCGTCTCGCCAAGACTCCGCGAAAGATTGCTAAAACGAAGGATATTACCGGTGGTTTGCCTCGTGTGGCCGAGCTTTTTGAAGCTCGCCGGCCGAAGGACGCCGCAGAGATCGCCAAGATCGATGGTGTGGTTGACATTGGGGGAACAGTCCGTGGAAAGCGCCGCGTGCTCGTTACCGATCCTCAGACCGGAGCGGAGGAAGAACACCTGATTCCTCTTAGCAAACACATCATTGCCTTCAAGGGGGACACTGTGAAAAAGGGTCAGCAACTCACCGAAGGGCCGGTTGTTCCGCACGAAATTCTCGAAATTTGCGGACCTCAGGAGCTTCAGGAGCACCTTCTAAACGAAGTGCAGGAAGTTTACCGTCTTCAGGGCGTTGAAATTAACGACAAGCACATCGAAATCATCGTTCGCCAGATGCTTCGGAAAGTGAAGATCACCGATCCCGGAGATACGACACTTCTCTGGGGCGATCAGGTTGATCGTCTTGCATTCGAAGCCGAGAATGAGAAGGTCGTCGAGAAGGGTGGCAAGCCCGCTGAGGCGTCTCCAGTATTGCTCGGCATTACCAAGGCGTCACTCGAGACCGATAGCTTTATTTCCGCCGCTTCCTTCCAGGATACGACACGTGTCCTGACTGAAGCAGCTACGCTCGGCAAGGTTGACCGGCTCCGTGGCTTTAAGGAAAACGTAATTATGGGACACTTGATTCCGGCAGGAACGGGGTTCCCGGCAAATCGCGAATTCGAACTCGTAACCCTCGGCGAAGCGATCGCCGAACCCGAGCCGGCTTTTGTCGAACAAGAGGCAATTTAACATCCCAATTGACATACCGGCATGACCGCAGAAAACAGCAGTAATTCTTCCAAAATGGAAATGATGACAGAACTCCTTGAGGCCGGAGTACACTATGGCCATCAAACAAAGCGATGGAACCCGAAGATGAAGGATTTCATCTTTGAGGAAAAAAACAGCATCTACATCATCAATCTCGGCAAAACGGTCGAGCAACTTGAGGCGGCTACTAAATACCTTCACGATCTCGTCAAGGGCGGTGGCAATGTGCTGTTTGTCGGTTGTAAAAAGCAGGCGCAAGAAGCCGTGCGTGAAGCCGCGAAAGCAAGCGGACAACTCTTCGTCAACCAGCGCTGGCTGGGAGGGACGCTGACCAATCTCCAGACCATTCGCAAGAGTGTCCGCCGCTATCGTGAAATTGAGGAGCAGGAAAAAACCCCGGCGTTTGCCCGGCTCAATAAGCAGGAAGCCTCCGCCATTCGCCGCGAAGGACAGCGGATCTTCAAGAATCTTGAAGGCTTGCTGAACATGGAAAAACTTCCGGATGCACTGATTGTGATCGATACCAATCGTGAGGGCATCGCGGTTGCTGAAGCCAACCGTCTTGGAATTCCGATTGTTGCGATTGTTGATACGAATTGTGATCCGGACCGGGTAAATTACCCCATCGCCGGCAACGACGATGCCATTCGCTCGATTCGTGTGATTCTTCAAAAACTGGTCGACGCAATGATGAGCGCCCGTGGCGTTGTCTCCAAACAGGACACGGATCTCGCAGCTGTCGCCGAATAATCCAGCCAACATTTCACCGGGTTCGGCGGTTCGATCAATGGCCGCCGAACTCAAGTTACAAAATCCTGACACTGCGCTGCTTCATTCGATTTAGCGCCCAAATACTCTAGACGTTCCAATGGCAGAAGTAACCTCCGCTCTCGTAAAACAGCTCCGCGAAAAAACCAACGCGGGCATGATGGATTGCAAACGTGCGCTTGAAGAAGCTGGCGCGGATCTCGAACAAGCCGAGACCCTGCTTCGCCAGAAGGGCATTGCGGGCGCATCCAAAAAAGCAAGCCGCTCGGCCAAGGAAGGCGTCGTTGCCTCCTATATCCACCTGCAAGGCAAGGTTGGCGTGTTGGTTGAAATTAACTGCGAGACCGACTTTGTTGCGAAGAATGAGATATTCCGGGAGTTTGTCAAAGACATCACTCTGCACATCGCGGCAGCCAACCCGACTTATGTCAGCCGGGATCAAGTGCCCGCCGATGTGATCGAGGCGGAGAAAGCGATCTTCCGAGTTCAGGTGGAAGGCAAACCTGCAAACATAGTGGAGAAGATTGTAGATGGAAAAATCGACAAGTTCTTCAGCACGATCTGTCTGCTTGAACAGGGATTCATCAAAAATCCGGATGTGACCATCAAGGACTTTCTGAATTCAAAGATTTCCGAGCTTGGCGAGAACATGCTTATTCGCCGCTTTACCCGCTATATGGTGGGTGAGGAGCTTCCAGGCGACGCCGCTGAGTAAAGGCCGGACTTCATAGACTTTTGCCGGGAGGTTGAGTTTAAGGCTTGACCTTATTTCCGGTGGATGCTTTCCTTAAAAACTTTTCCCGATAGCGATTCGGGAGCCGCTCATTTTCATGAATTACCAACTCCTAGACGAATGTTCCAAAGTAATTGAGAACAAGCAAATTCTGGTCAATGCGATTTCCCGCCGGGTTCGCCAATTGAGCAGCGGAGTTCGTCCGCACATTGAGCCGGAACCCAGAATGACCTTCACGGACATTGCGATGTCCGAGATTCTTGCCGGAAAGCTCAAGCTGGAATTCCCGACGCCAGCCGAAAGCTAGCTTCCGGCTTCGGGGACGCTTCTTATGTCCGCCGAAATCGCAAATAACCGTAAGGCGCTCCACGAATATCATATCGAGGAGCGGCTGGAGGCCGGTATGGAACTTTTAGGCACGGAGGTGAAATCCATCCGTGCCGGGCAGGTGAATTTGCGGGGTTCCTACGCACGCGTAGAGAACGGGCAGGTCTTTCTTTATGATTCGGACATTCAGCCCTATGTGAGGGCAAGTCATGAGCAGCATGAACCGAAACGCAAGCGTCGGCTTCTGCTGCACCGCCGGGAAATCGAGCAGCTATTTGACGCGGTAAATGTGAGCGGACGGACGCTGGTGCCGCTGCGTTTGTATTGGAAAGGCGGGCGTGTGAAGGTGGAACTTGGCGTTGGAAAGGGCAAACAGGCGGTCGATAAACGTGGGGATCTGAAAGCGCGCGTGGAGTCCCGTGAGGCCGATCGGGCGGTTGCTGCATTCAATCGCCGCCGTTAGCGGGAGCACAAGAGGCAGATGTTTGTTTGGCCTTGTTGTCCGGCTGCGCTAGAAATTCAAGGTATGTGGAATCGATTGGCAGGAGGGCCGAAGGGATTTTTAGCAAGTGTGTTGAGCATGGCGATTCTGGGTTTGTCCGGTTGTGACAAGCTCGATTTTCCGAACCGGACCAAGTTTGAGGAACAGGCTCGGGAGGCTCAGCAAGCGGGAGATTATCCCGCGGCGATCCGGCTTTATGAGGCGGCTTTGGATGGTACGGAGAAAACGGCGGAGGTGCATTTGCAGCTGGCGTTGATTTTTGATGACAAGCTGAAGGAACCGGTTTCTGCGTTGCACCATTTTCGGCGTTATCTGCGCATGACCGCGGACCCATCGCGCAAGGGGGAGGTCGAGGAGTATGTGAAACGCATCGAGCTGGTGCTGGCGACGCAGGCCGCGGATGGAGGCATCATGACGAAGCGGGAGGCGGCGCGTTTGAAAAATGAAAATCTTCAGCTGAGGGAAGAGAATACCAAGCTCAAGGATGAGGTTGCGACTGCGAGCCGGAAACCGGCGGCGGATGCACGAAAGGCTATTACGGCACCAGCCCGGGATACCAAGGGATTTTCGACGGATCCGAAGACGGCAGAGGCCGAGAAGCATGCTGGCAATGAGACCCGGACTTATACTGTGCAAAAAGGGGATACGCTCGCTGCGATTTCCCGAAAATTCTACAAAACGCCCCAGCGCTGGAAGGATATCGCGGACGCCAACCACAATGTGTTGAACGGTGGCGTGGATTTGAAGATTGGCCAGGTGCTCATTATCCCGCAATGAGAGGCGGGGAGTCTGCAAATTGCATGTCTGGGAAAGTTCCCTCTTGCTTCATTGCACGGGACAAATAGTTTGGCGGGGATGAGCGAGACGAGCCCTGTTGCTTATGATTCCAAGGTCGAGGGAAATGTAATTTTTACCCGGTTGGATGCCGCGATCAATTGGATGCGTGGGAATTCCCTGTGGCCGATGCCCATGGGATTGGCATGCTGCGCGATTGAGCTGATGGCGGCGTCATCGTCGCGCTACGATATTTCAAGATTCGGTGCGGAGGTGATGCGTTTTTCTCCGCGACAGTCTGATGTGATGATCGTCGCTGGTACCGTGACTTACAAGATGGCGCTGGCGGTGAAGCGGATTTACGACCAGATGCCAGAGCCGAAGTGGGTGATTGCGATGGGAGCCTGTGCGTCGAGTGGAGGCATGTATCGCAGCTATGCGGTGCTGCAGGGCATCGACCATTTGCTGCCGGTGGATGTATATATTTCCGGCTGTCCTCCGCGGCCGGAGGCATTGCTGGATGGATTAATGAAACTTCAGAGAAAGATCATGGGCGAACACGCGATTGCAGATCAAAAGCGCGCTCTGGTTGAAACCTTGTAATTTTTTTGCTGTCGATGAATCCACCTGATGCTGCTGGAAAAGTGAAAATGCAGTTTCCTGACGCTGTTCTGGAGATGAAGGAATTTCGCGGGGAAACCTCGCTCAGAATCCATCCGGACGCGCTTCGCGACGTAATGGTATTTTGCCGTGATTCGCTGGGATTCGACTATCTGCTCGATATTACGAGCATTGATCATTTCGAGACCGAGCCGAGGTGGGAGGTTGTTTACGAGCTCTACACACTTACCCACAAATCCCATTTGCGCCTCAAGATGCAGCTCGAGGAGGACATGGAGGCTCCGACGGTTTCGGACTTGTGGCCGACTGCTGACTGGCATGAGCGCGAGATTTTTGACATGATGGGTATCCGGTTCAAGGATCATCCGGATCTTCGCCGGATTCTGATGTGGGAGGGTTATCCCTACCATCCGCTCCGCAAGGATTTCCCGCTGGAAGGACGTCCGAGCGATGTGCCGGAAGTGGCTTTTTCCGACATTGCGCCGCTGGCGGGAGGACCATTTGTAACCACTTCTACGGATGGCACGACGCAGGTGCGCGAGCCGCGTGCCCGGCATGCCGGGGATTTGCCGTCCAGGGAGCGATTTATTTCCGAACCTTGATTGCCCATTTTAGGGATCTCGAGGAGTTCCTCGATCGGATTGTCGACGAGCCTGTTATTGCCATCGATACCGAGGCGGATAGCCTGCACTGCTATTTTGAGAAATTGTGTCTGGTGCAGGTGAGTACGCCGTGCGAGCACCAGCTGGTGGATCCGTTATCGGATCAGCTGCCGGTGCAGCCGTTTCTGGATGCGATGCGCGACAAGCGCATCGTGTTTCATGGAGCGGATTACGATTTGCGGATGCTGCGGAAGACAGGGGAGTTCGAGCCGAGGGAGATTTTTGATACCATGATCGCGGCGCGTTTGAGCGGGCTGAACACATTGGGCCTGGCGGCGTTGGTGGAAAAATATTTTGGCGTGGTGCTTTCCAAGGGATCGCAGAAGGCGAATTGGGCGATTCGGCCCTTGTCCGCTGAGATGATTGATTACGCGATGAACGACACGCGGTATTTGCTGCCATTGAGCGAACTGCTTGAGGCCGAGCTGCGACGGCTGGATCGCCTGGAGTGGTTTCGGGAGTCGTTGGAGCGGATGATTGCGGCCACGCGGGAGACGCGGGAGCGGGATGAAAATTCCGTCTGGCGCATTTCGGGTTCGGCGAAGTTGTCTCCGAGGGCGCAGTCGGTGCTGCGTGTGCTGTGGTTCTGGCGGGATGCGGAGGCTCGGAGTTGGAATCGTCCGCCGTTTCATGTGATGAGCAATGACGACTTGCTGAAGGTTGCGGAGCGGGTGAGCCAGGGGGCGGCCTTTTCCACGCCGCGTATGGCGAACCGCCGCCGGCGGAGCTTCGAGATCGCGCTGGCGCTGGCTTTGCAGGTGCCGGAGGAGGAATGGCCGCAGGTGGAGCGCAAGCGGGGAAAACGGCGCACGCTGGAGCAGGTGAAACGCTTTGACGACCTCAAGGCTGTGCGGGATCGCATTGCTGCTGATCTGGCAATTGATCCGGCGGTTATCGCACCGCGCGGGGCGTTGGAGACGGTATCCATTTACCCGGATTCGACAGCGCTGATGAACTGGCAGCGGAAGCTGCTGGGATTTGAGCCACTGCCCAAAGTGGAGGTGTAGCATGGATCTGATTTCGCTGGCTCTGGCGGAGGATGTGGGCGGTGGCGATGTAACCGTGCGTTATTTTAGCGACGCTTCCGCGATGGGGAGGGCGCGGATTTTTGCGAAACAAAAGTGCGTGATTGCGGGCATGGAGACGGCGAGGGAGGTGTTTGCCAGAGTGGACGCGGAGCTGGAAGTGTCGGTGACGGCACGGGATGGCAATGTGCTTGAGGCGGGAGGCGAATTGCTCGGGATTTACGGAAGGATTGGGTCGATTTTGACGGCGGAGCGGACGGCGCTTAATTTTCTCCAGAGGCTTTCGGCGGTGGCGACAGTGACGCGTGAGTATGTGCAGGCGGTTGCGGGTACGGGTTGCCGGATTCTGGATACGCGAAAGACGACGCCGGGATTTCGTGCGCTCGAAAAGGCGGCTGTGCTGGCGGGAGGCGGGACCAATCATCGTGCGGGGTTGTACGATATGGTGATGGTGAAGGATAATCACTTCGCGGGAGGAATGGAGCTGGAGCGTCTGCGGGAGGGCATTCGCCTTGCAAAGGAGGAGCGTCCGGATCTGCGGATCGAGGTGGAGGCGGATACTCTGGAACAGGTGGCAGCGTTTTATCAGACGCCTGGCATCGCGGTGATCCTGCTGGATAATATGACGGTGGATGAAATGCGGCAGGCTGTGGCTGCCCGCCCGCGGGGAATTGTGCTTGAGGCCAGCGGAGGCATTACGCTGGAGACGGTGCGGCAGGTTGCGGAGACGGGAGTGGATTGTATTTCGGTTGGCGCTCTGACGCATTCGGCGGGATCGGTGGACCTTTCGCTGGAGATTCTTGGGCGTGACTGAGGGGTTCGAATTGTTGGATAGGGATCGCATTGCGGCGGGTTGCGGAGGCGGCCTTGGGCGAAACGTGCTGGTTTACCGTGAGACGGCTTCGACCAATGATCTGGCAACCCAGCTGGCGGAGCATGGAGAGGCGGAGGGAATGGTTGTTTTTGCGGAGCGGCAGACGGCCGGACGCGGGCAATTTGGCCGGAAGTGGGTGTCCGCAGATGGGGCTGGGCTTTGGTTTTCGCTTTTGCTGCGTCCACGCTGGCCGACGACGGAATGGAAGCGGATTACTTCGCTGGTGGCGGTCTCGGTGAGTCAGGCGCTGGAGGCGGAGACAGGGCTGGCGATGCGCATTAAACCGCCGAATGATTTGTACATTGGTATCCGGAAGGTTGTGGGTGTGCTTACGGAGGCGCGAACGGGGCGGGCTCCGTTTGCGGTGGTTGGCATTGGGGTGAATGTGAACCAGCTTCAGGAGGATTTTCCTCTGGAGTTGCAGGCTTCCGCGACGTCACTGCGGATCGAGAAGGGTGTCTGGATCGAGCGGGAGGCGGTGGCGGTGGCGATCCTGCGGGAGTTGAATGCGAGGTATTCACCGGATGCGCTGCCGGATGGGGCGGTGGATGAAGCGTTTCGCGCCCTTTCGCAACGGCCGATTTGTGGTAATTTCGCTGCATGAAAATTTTTCCGGTGGCGCTGGCTGTTTTCGGGCTGGGGATGGGCCTGTGTCTTGCGGCGGCGGAGGAGGCTCCGAAGGCGGAGGAAGATTCGCCGTATGAGAACATGCAGGTTCTGGCGCGGGCGATTCAGTTGATCCGTCAGGATTATGTCGATGAGAAGAAGACGAGTTTCCAGGATCTGACTTACAGCGCGCTGCGTGGATTGCTGGCGGAGCTGGACCCGCATAGCTCGTTTATGGAGCCGCGTGAGTTTGTCGGGATGCAGGAGGATACGAAGAGCGAGTTCGGAGGATTGGGCGTGACGGTGACGACGAAGAATGGGGTGTTGACCATTATTTCGGTGGCCGAGGAGACGCCGGGATTTGAGGCGGGACTGCTGCCGGGCGACCAGATTCGCAAGATCAATGGCACGTCGACCGAGCGCTTGACGATGAGCGATGCGGTGGAGTTGCTGCGCGGTGAACCGGGGGAGAAGGTGACGTTGACGATTGCGCGGCCGGATGCGGAGGATTTTATCGATTTCACGATTGCGCGGGCGGTGATCAAGGTGCCGAGTATTGTCGATGCGCATTTGCTGCCGGAGGACCGGACGTCGGGGCGGAAGATTGGCTATTTGAGAATGACGCAATTTAACGAGCCCACGGCGGCGGAGATGCTTGATGCACTCAATGGTCTGGAGAAGCAGGGGATGGAGGCTTTGATTCTGGACTTGCGTTTTAATCCGGGAGGGTTGTTGAGCAGCGCGGTGGATGTGTGTTCGGAGTTTTTGCCGCCGGGGACGCGGGTGGTTTCCACGGAGGGCCGCTCGCCTTCGCGGGAATATTCGACGAAAGCAGTCTCGGGCGGGTATCGGAAGTATCCGCTGGCCATTTTGGTGAATAGCTCCAGCGCGAGTGGGTCGGAGATTGTCGCGGGGGCGTTGAAGGATTTGAAGCGGGCGATTCTTGTGGGAGAGACGACGTTTGGCAAAGGATCGGTGCAGAGTGTGGTTTCGTTGCCGGATGGGTCGGCGATGCGTTTTACGACGGCAAAATATTACACACCCAGTCGGAAGCCGATTCACGAGCACGGAGTATCGCCGGACATTCGCTGCACGATGACGCTCGAGCAGGAGGCGCGCTTGTATCAGGCGCGTCGCAAGAGCGAGTTGACGGGCGATGTGGAGAGTGTGGATGATCCGCAGCTGGACCGGGCGGTGGATGCCCTTACGGGGGTGTTGCTTTACACCGGCAAGGAAAAGGCGGCGGAACTTGCAAAGAAAGGGTAACCCGGGGCGCACCGGGTTATTTTTCCAATGGCGATCCTGCTGGCGGTGGAAACTTCTTGCGATGAGACGGCGGTGGCTGTGCTGGAGGGGTTTGGCAATTTGCTTGGGAGTGCGATCTGGTCCCAGGCGGAGATTCATTCCGAGTATGGTGGAGTGGTGCCGGAGGTGGCGTCGCGCAATCATGTGGCGGCGCTTCCGGGGCTGGTGAGAAGCGTTTTGAGGCAGGGCGCCCTCAGTCTGGACGAGGTCGATGCGATTGCGGCTACGACCGGGCCAGGCTTGCCGGCGGCGTTGCTGGTGGGAGCTGCTGCGGCAAAGGGAATGGCGCTGGGGGCAGGGAAACCGTTTCTGGCGATCAATCACATGGAGGGGCATTTGTTGTCGCCATTTTTTGGCGAACCGCGTGTTGAGCCGCATGTGGGTCTGGTGGTGAGTGGCGGCCATACGATGCTGGTCGATGTCGGCGGATTTGGGGATTACCGCGTGCTGGGATCGACGTTGGATGATGCGGCTGGAGAGGCTTTTGACAAGGTGGCCAAATTGATGGGTCTTGGCTATCCGGGGGGTGTGGAGATCGACCGGCTGGCGCGTGACGGAAACCGGACGGCGATTGATTTCCCGAGGAGCATGCTGCATTCGGGGGATTACAAATTCAGCTTCAGCGGGCTGAAGACAGCTGTTCGGTATTTACTGGAGAAGGAAAGTCCGCGAATCGAAGACGTGTGTGCTTCGTTTCAGGAGGCCGTGATCGATGTGCTGATCGAAAAGGCGATGCGAGCGGTTCGGGAAATGGGCCGGGATGTGCTGGCGGTGAGTGGTGGGGTGAGTTCGAATTCACGCCTGCAGGAGCTGGCTTGCAAACGGTGTGCGCGGGAGGGGGTGCGGGTTCGTTTTGCCGCTCCGCAATTGCGCACCGATAATGCGGCGATGATCGCTTACGTGGCTGCGCATCGGTTCGCAGCGGGGCGAATGTCGCCGCTCGATACGGATGTGCAGCCGGCTTTTGCGGCTGCCAGTTTTTAGTCTTGCCGCGGTTTGGAGTCGAGGCGGTAGCGATCGGGTTGGAATGCGCTGGGGCAAAGGTCCTGAAGCTCGCAGCCGTCGCAATCGGGTTTGCGGGAGGGGCAGCGACGGCGTCCGTGGAAGATGAACCAGTGGCTGAGATCGGCCCATCGGGGGCGTGGGAAAAGCTGGATGAGATCTTTTTCGATTTTGACCGGATCGGTATTCCGGGTGAGGCGGAGCCGGGTGGAGAGACGTCCGACGTGGGTGTCGACGACGATGCCATCGTTGATGGCGAAGGCGTTGCCGAGGACGACATTGGCGGTCTTGCGTCCGACTCCGGGCAGGGCGGCGAGGGCGGACATGGTGCGGGGGACATGGCCGTGGTGGAGTTTGCAGATTTGCGCGGCGGCGGCGCGGATGTTGCGGGCTTTGTTGCGGAAGAATCCGGTGGTGTGGACGAGGGCTTCGAGCTCTTCCTGCGGGATGGCGGCAAAGGCCTCGGCGGTGGGGCAGCGGACGAAGAGGGCGGGGGTGACCATGTTGACCCGCTTGTCCGTGCATTGCGCGGAGAGGATGGTGGCGACGAGGAGCTGGAGCGGGTTGGCGAAGGTGAGTTCGCAGTGCGCATCGGGGTAGATGCGCGGGAGGCGGATGGCGAGTTGCGCGGCGCGCTCGGCGCGGGTCATTGACCGAGGGCGTTCAGGCGTTCCTGAGCCTGGGGAGTGTATTCGGAGTTGGGGAAGTTTTCGACGAGGTCTTTGTAGGCGCGCCGGGACTGGTCGAGCTGGCGTTTTTTCTGGGCTTCGTCGGTGAGGGGGGCGGCTTGCTTCTCGAGCAGCTGGCCACCGCGCCAGAGGCCTTCGGCGGCGACTTTTGGAACACCGGAGTAGAACTGGGAAATCTTGATGTTGTTGTCGATGGCGGACTGAATGTCGCCTTTTTCCTCCAT
>Ga0351861_1018_pt1 | contig 38898 bp, 30 predicted proteins | sample BONcelHFGM3001F9_FD_206795 | JGI IMG/M metagenome (GOLD analysis project Ga0351861, IMG submission 206795) | Enriched cells from coal bed in the Powder River Basin, Montana, United States - BONCAT cells FGM rep2 HSBNCT.FGM.300.1.F9 ...
TCAATAGTGGTTCCATCCGGTCTTGTGAGGAAAATGGATTCACCATCCTTACTTATGGAAAAATTGGTGTGCAGATTTCCGGCAAAAGTGAGGTACAGGCTCAGCACCTGTTCATCATCGGCGGCATAAGGCAATAAAATGGGTTTGGTAATCAAGCCGTCAAAAGCGCCGGCGTATCCACTACCTATCCCGAGGTCTTTTTCTGAAGCGGCCGGGTAATATTTCAATAAGTTGGCAGCAACTAAACTGCCATCCTGATACCACTTAACTGTGTTTTCTCCAACACTTCTCACCAATACAATATGTGTCCAGCGATCCAACTGAAGCGGGTTAATGGTGTGCATTCCATCAAAATCTGTCCCGTTTCCGTAATAATAAATCATGTTGCCAAAAGGCATGATAGTGATAGCGCCTTCCGAATTATAACCTTTGTCCCATACATTCATCCCCCCTGAAAATGATGTTGGGTAAATCCACATGGATATGGTCATGTCTCCGGTGGTTTGCAGTCCCGGAGCATTAGGCACAAGCATGCGATCATTTTCTGAACGGTTGAATTTCAATACGCCTCCAAAGACATTCCAGGTTTCCCTTTCAGGGCCATACACTATTCCGTGGTGACCATTTCCCGACAAATCATAAACTGTATTTCCGGAAACCTCATCAAAAGACCAATAGGATGCGACAGGGGCAAACTCTTCATACCAATCAGGTTTGTACTGCCTCACATACTTTTTTCTGTCTTTACCTGAGGCAAACACGATCAGGTATTCATTGGGATTCAGGCTTATATCGGGGAATACCCATTTGAATGGCTGTGATGACTGGTCTGACAGACCATAGCCGTGCAGGGAAATTTCAGTTGTACCTGTGTTTAGAATCTCAATCCAGTCTTCGAATTCACCGTCTTCATCAGCCAGAATGCCTGCATTGGACGACATGATCTCGTTAATAACAAGTCCCTGACCCGGGGATGACAGCGGCACCATAAAAGGAATTGCCAAAAGCAACAGGCAATAGATGAGTTGTTTGCTTTCCTTGTATTTTAACGGCTTTTTTATGTTCCAGGCGTAAAAGTTCACTCCCCAAATATACAAAATTCAAAGCCTGAACAACAAGTTTTTAACAGTTTATTTGACTGTCGCATTAAGATTTGAAGAAATTAACTCTAAAAGAAGGCCGTTGATAACCAATAAAAATAACTGATTACCACTTTATCGGCACCTCCATCAGCAGCAGCGCAGAGCCGGGCTTAACGGATTCAATTTCGAGTTCGTTGGTTCCGCTGATGCCCATGCCATCACGCGCCTGAAGTTTATGCGAAAGTACCGAAAACCCTCCCGACAGCACAAAGAGGTACACTCCGTTTTCTTCCTTGTGAAGCTGATAGCTGAAATTCTGTTTATCGTCAAAGTTTCCCATACTGAACCAGGCATCCTGATAAATCCAGGTGCCTTCACCTTCAGCATCCGGAGAAACAATCTGCATGAGTTTGTTGTGCATATTTTCTGGGTTCAGACTGATCTGCCCGTAGCGTGGGGTCAGGTTACGCTGACGGGGATAGACCCAGATTTGCAGGAAATGCACTTCGCGGTCGGTATTTTTGTTGTATTCGCTGTGGGTGATGCCTGTTCCCGCGCTCATCACCTGTACATCACCCTGGCTGATCACGGCCACGTTTCCCATGCTGTCGCGGTGCTCGAGGTCGCCGCTCAGCGGGATTGAAATGATTTCCATATTGTCATGTGGGTGTTTGCCGAAACCCATGCCTGCCTGGACGATGTCGTCGTTGAGTACGCGCAGGGCGCCAAAGTGCATGCGCTCGGGGTTGTGGTATCCGGCAAAACTGAAGGTGTGGCGGCTAAGGAGCCATCCATGATCGGCTTTGCCTCGGCTTTCGGAAGGGTGGAAGGTGGTGGTGGGCATAGTCATTGATTTGTCATCCCTAACACAGAAAACATAAGTTTGTTCTATATAGTCCGCAAAACATTGCAAACACGTTATTTCCCGATACAAAACTTCCCAAAAATATTCCCCAGGATTTCGTCTGAACTGATCTCGCCTGTGATGCTTCCAAGATGATACAGGGCGTTGCGTATGTCAATGGTAGCCAGGTCGGTAGGCAGGCCGCTGCGGAAACCGGCTTCCACAGAGTTGAGCGCCTGCAAGGCTTGCTGCAGGGCCTGAAGGTGCCTTGTGTTGCTTACAATTGTATTGGATTGTGCATCAAGGTCTTTGACTGCATCCAGCAGGCTTTCGGCCAGCAGGTGGATGTTTTCCCTGCGCTTGGCCGAGACAAAAATAGTGCGCATCTCGACCATCTCACTGAAATGTGGCGGGATCTCGTTAAGCTGGTCAATTTTATTACCCACAAGTATGAAGTGCTTGGTGTGGTCGCCGACGAACGACCTGAATTCGCCCAGCATTTCTTCAGCCGACTGACCCGAACAATTGGAAAGGTCGCATACATAAAGAATCACGGAAGCCTGACGGATTTTTTCGTAGGTGCGTTCAATACCCATATTTTCGATCACATCATCAGAATCCCTGAGGCCTGCCGTGTCAATAAACCTGAAGGTATAACCCCCGATGACGATGGTATCTTCGATGGTGTCACGTGTGGTGCCCGGGATCTCGCTCACGATGGCCTTTTCCTCGTTCAGCAGGGCATTAAGCAAAGTTGATTTACCTACATTGGGTTTGCCGATGATGGCAACGGGGATTCCGTTTTTCATCACGTTTCCGGCTTTGAAACTTTCGATCAGACGGTTGATTTCGTCCCTGAGGTCGGTAAGTAAGGTGAAAAACTTCTCACGATCGGCAAATTCAACATCTTCTTCACTAAAGTCCAATTCCAGTTCGATGAGCGAGGCGAAATCAATGAGCTGCTGCCGGAGTTGGCTTATCCGTGCCGAGAAACCTCCGCGCATCTGGTTTATGGCCAGGCTGTGTGCTGTTTTCGACTGAGATGCGATCAGGTCAGCTACGGCTTCGGCCTGTGCCAGATCAAATTTTCCATTGAGGTAGGCCCTCATGGTAAACTCTCCGGGTTCGGCAAGCCGGGCGCCACATGCAAGCAACAACTCAATGATTTGCTGCTGGATGTACACCGAACCATGGCAGCTGATTTCGGCAGCATCTTCGCCTGTGTAGGAGTGAGGCGCATGAAACAGACTTACCAATACTTCATCAAGGATGCCCTGTTCGTTGGTTATAGTCCCGAAATATTGGCGGGAATACATGGGTTTTTCCAGGTTAAGATTTTTTTGTGCAGGGCTGAATATTTGTCTGATGATAACATGGCTTAAATTTCCTGAAAGCCTGATCAGTGCGATGGCAGCTGTGCCGGGAGCTGTGGCCAGGGCGCAAATAGTATCGTCGTGATGTGGTTTGGTTTTCATTGACTGTGAAAGTTTTTCTGTTGTACGTTCAGGGGCCGCCGAAGGTTGCATCACGGCCATTGGTGCGGAAAAAGCTATCAGCCGTTTTTGCGGCTTCTTTTCATGAAATACGCGGTCTTCTCGAGCTTGGTAATGATGTCGAACTGCTCCACATGAACCCATGCAGGCACCTGAAGCTGTACCGGGGAAAAATTCAGTATGCCCGTAACGCCCGAATGCACCATAATGGTTGTCAGTTCACGGGCAAACTCTGCGGGGACGGCAACCACGCACAGCTCAATTCCCTTCTCTTCAATTACTTGCTTTAACTGACTGATATTGTAAACATGAATGCCATCAATTACCTCCGCTGTAGGTTTTCCGAACACAAAAGTGGCGGCGATCTGCATGGCAGGGTTGTGTTGCCCGAAATGTGCCGCCACTGACCTTCCCAGTTCGCCCATCCCAACGAAGGCGATGGGTGTAACCCGTTCATAATTAAGGGCCAGATTTATTTTTGAAAGCAGTTCATTGATGTCGTAGCCTTTGTGAAAATCACCGCTTACACCTATAAGCATAAGGTCGCGGCGTACATTGGCTGCATTGGTCTTGACGATTCGGGCAAGGTTATGTGAGAATATAAAGGCATGTTCCAGAAACTGGTAGTTAAGCAGGATTCGGCGGTATTGGCTTAACCGTTCAACTGTTTTCTCCGGAAGTCTTCCTGGCATTTTATTTTGTGCTGATTTGTCGCACCAGCCCTAATTTGACCACTGCATGACGGTGCATGATTTCGGGCATGAGCGGATTTTCGAATACATTGGCAAATCCAAGGCGCATCGAGACGTCAGCTTCGATCTTTACAGATTTTCCTACTTGCCGCCACAACCCAACCCCAATGCTCAGCCCGGCATCATAGGTGTTGATAACATCATCAACTAATCCGGTATAATGACTGCGGTAAAAACCCGGTGTGAAATCAATCAGCGTGAAAGGCTTTGTGCCATGCGGATCAAGGTAAAAAGCCTCATAGCCCTCATGAGCTGCCGAAACAAGCACTGAATAATACCCTCCGGCCCTGAAAGCGATGCCCATGTATTTCAGTTCCTGACTATACTCAAAAACAACAGGAAGGGTGAGGTAATGCGTAAAGAAACGGATGTTGTAATCGTAATAACAATCCCAGCAGACATAGCGTGAGGTGTCTGTCTCCCTTAAGCCCTGTGAATAGAGCGATGAGCCAAAACTCCTGTAATCTGCCATCAGTTCGGCCCTCAGTGAAAAAGACTCGCCAATCCGGTAGGTCAGGCTTGCTCCTGCCTGATAGCCCGTTTTGTTGGAATACTGGAACAGTGGTGTACTGCCCTGAATCTGGTTGAACAATGGCCCTCCGGCAATGCCCACCGACCAGCGGCCGGGTTCTTTTGGTGCCTGCGCGGCAACGAAACCCGGAACCAGCAAAATAACGACCAACAGACGGAATAACTGTTTCATCGTTTAAACAAATTGATACATCCAGAACAAACCCACAACCACCGACAGGCTCGCGCCGGCAAACTGTATGGATTTGAAAATAATGGGTTTGAATTTTTCGTCTGATTGCCACGCAACAAAGCCCAGTGCAAATGAGAATACGATCATTGCGGTGATGGTCCCCAGTCCATAGCCTGTAAGGTACATGCCTGAATCGAAGGCCGTTGGAAAAGCCAGTGTCGGAAGCATCCCCATGAGGTGTGACACTCCTGCAAGGCCATGAACCACACCGATCATGATGGCTGTGAAAAACGACTGTCTCACGGCTTTTGGATGTATGTGGCGGTGTACATTGGTCTGCGGGTGATCGTGTTCGTGAACATGAGTATATGACCCATGTTCATCATGGTGGCTGTGGGGATGCGCATGGCTATGCTGCGAAGGCTTACGGAATATTTTCCAGAATGCCCAGGCACCGATACTTATCAGGACAATTCCAACTAATGCTTCACCATAAGTGGAGATGGCTTCTATTGGCAGCAGGTTACGGAATAAAATAAACAGCAATCCGATCAGCAGCATTCCTATAGTGTGTCCTGCTCCCCAGCCCAAACCTATGATCCATGATTTTAATTTGTTTTCAATTGCAAGGGGGGTTACGGCCGCTAAGTGATCAGGGCCAGATACCACATGCATTATGCTGGCCAGAAGTCCAATCAAAATGGGAGCATGTACCCCAATGTGATGGTGGTGGTCTGCATGGAGCAGGATCGAAAACAATAATTCTGTCATTTTATCCAGTTTGTGGCAAAAATACCAATTCCCTCTGCGAAAGAACAGAAATAAAACTATTTATAATCGTTCTAATCAGTCTGTAATATCCATTAATAGCAGTTTTAGTGCTGAAAAACCAAAAGAAACAACTGGGGTTTTGAGCCTGACTAACCTTGTACTGGCTACTCTTCCTCCTTTTCGCCAACAAGTCGAATACTTGAGATAAAGAGCATGATCCATCCGGTGATCATGAACAGGCCACCGACAGGGGTTACCGGTCCCAGCCACGAAAGCGGCAGCATGGTAATGGAACGGGTGCTCAATAGTATTATACTGCCGGAGAACAAAAGGACACCTATCCAGAAAAAGTGAAAAACCAATTTCAGCATCATGCCTTGGAATGGTTTCGGCAAAGCACCAAGCACCAGAATAGCAAGGCCATGAATAAGCTGGTAGCGTATTGCGGTTTCAAAACTCTGCATATCGAGCAGGCTGATTTGCTCCCTGAGCCAGTGTGAACCAAGTGCACCCATAATAACTCCCAAGCCGGTAATCAGACTGCCAGCCCAGACAAATACTTTTGGACTAATTCGGTTTATGTCAATCATATTTACATATTGTTGGTTTTATGTTGAGGCGGGCAGGGTCAGTGATTAATCTTACCTTTGCACGCTTAGCAAAGATAGGTTATTATGAATATATCAGTTGATATTAGTTACTATCCCCTGACGGAAGAGTATATTCCGCCAATCAAGGACTTCATCTCAAGACTGAACGGCTATGACAGTATCATAGCAAAAACCAACGGGATGAGCACACAGGTGTTTGGTACATACGAAGAAGTGATGGAAATTCTGGTGCGCGAGATCAAACAGTCGTTCGAACTGCCGCATTCGGTGTTTGTGATGAAAATTGTGAATGCCGACCTGAACCACGTCGTGCCCCATGATTGAGGTTGCTGACCAGTTTCTTGACAACCTGCTGCACACTACCTGGCCCGAATTCATAGCCGTTATTTTTGGCCTGTTGAGTGTCTGGTATTCGAAAAAGGTGAATATTCTGGTGTTTCCCACCGGCATAGTGAGCGTTCTTATCTATGTGTATATCTGCTATATGGCAGGAATATATGCCGATATGGGAATCAATATACTGTATTTCATCATGAGCGTTTACGGATGGTACCGATGGACACATCCGCGCAAGGACAAACAGCTGCCAAAAGTAGCCTTTTCCTCGCGCAGGGAACATTTTACGGCCCTGTTGATTACCGTCGTTTCCTTTTTCGGTCTTGTTTATGTGCTTGGCAACTACACGGACAGCACTGTTGTGTACCTTGATTCGTTCACAACTTCGGTCTTCATCACCGGAATGTGGCTCATGGCCATTAAAAAGGTCGAAAACTGGATGTACTGGATCATTGGTGACCTTGTTTCTGTGCCCTTGTATTTTCATAAGGGACTGGCGTTTACCGGCGTACAGTTTTTCATTTTTTTGATCATTGCCGTGGCGGGATATCTTGCCTGGCGCAACATTGCCCTGAATGAAACAGCGGATCGCCATCACAGGGCCTGAATCAACAGGAAAATCATGGCTGGCCGAAAAGCTTGCCAAACACTTTGGCACAGTCTGGGTTCCAGAATATGCCCGGCAATACCTCCATGACCTTCAGAGGCCTTATACAATGGCTGATGTGGAACGCATTGCTGAAGAGCAATTCAGGCTGAACAGCGATGCTGCTCGTGTCAGCAGGCTGTCGTTTGCCGATACCGAGATGCTTGTATGCAGCATCTGGTGCGAAGTTGTCTTCGGACAGGTACCCGGACGATTGAAACAATTACTGAAAGAGCAGGAGTTCGACTATTATCTGCTCTGTGATGTTGACCTGGAATGGACACCCGACCCGTTGCGTGAGCATCCCGACAGAAGGCAGGAAATCTTTGGGCGCTATTTTGAACAACTTGAAGAGTTGAAATTACCTTACGGAATTGTCCGCGGGGCAGGAGGGGAGCGGCTGAGCAATGCCCTGACATTGTTGAATGATCATTTCACTACCCGGAGATGAAGTTCAGCGCACTGTGGCAATCTGGTTTGTTTTTTGCTAAGTTTGCATTCATATGACAGACCAACGCCCGCTGAACATACTTGTAATTTCCTATTGGTACCCGAACCGAACCAACCCCACGTTAGGCAATTTCAACGAAAAATTCGCCCTTGCTGCTGCGGGATACAATAAGGTCAGCGTGATTCATGTGGTAGCCGACGAAAGCATGAGTGCTGCTGAGGAATGGGAAGAAGATGTTACTACATCTGTTCATGTGCAACGGGTTTATTTTAAAAAGGGAACATCAAAGAATATTTTTGCAAAATTCAGCAGATCGCTCCGTTACCTGAATTATTACCGCAAAGCCCTGTTGAAACGAAACAAACAACTGGGAAAAATGCCCGATCTCGTTCATGTGCATGTGTTGTTCCCGGCAGGAATCATTGCGCTGTTCATGCGTTGGTTTTATGGAATACCTTATGTGGTTACAGAGCATTGGACAGGTTATTTGCCCGGAAGTTATGTGCATCAGTCTGTTTATGTCCGCTGGCTGAGCCGGTTAGCCGCGCGCAAGGCATCAAAACTGCTGCCTGTGACGCATAACCTCAAAGATGCAATGATTGGGCTTGGCTTCAGGAACAGCTATGAGGTGGTGCCAAATGTGTTTGATGTGAGCGATTTTTACCTGCCTCAAACCAAAGAGTTTCGTCCGAAAAAACAAATACTGCATGTGTCCTCCCTGCGCGACGACCACAAGAACATCAGCGGCTTGCTTCGTGCCATACACCGGCTGTCCGGAATACGTAAGGATTTTGAACTGCATATCGTGGGCGATGGCGATGCCAGTCCACATATCAAACTGGCCGGCGAACTTGGTTTGCAGGACAGTTTTGTGCGTTTCAGCGGCGAGATGTCTCCTACCGGAATAGCAGCAGCCATGCGTGATTCGGATTTTTTTGTGCTGTTCAGCAACTATGAAAACCTGCCCTGTGTCATCGTTGAGGCCTTTGCCTCCGGTCTTCCCGTGATCAGCACCCGTGTCGGCGGCATTTCTGAACATCTTGATGAATCGAAAGGAATATTGATCGGGCCGAAAGATGAAGATGCCCTGGTACATGCGCTGAATACGATGCTCGACAATCATGCTTCATACAACAAACCAGAACTGAATAAATACGCCGGCGAACAGTTCAGCTATGAAAGCGTGGGCCGAAGGTTGAATACTATTTACAGGGAAGTATTGGGAATGAAGAATAATAACAACCATCCGAAATAATTGGCAATGAACAAAGCACAAAAGTTCTTCAGGGCTATATCCCTGCTGTTGCGCAAGCCATGGTTGCTTAATCTGGTGATCGGACATCAGGACTATTACCGCAGCAAAGTGATGAAAAAGTATGGTCTGGAACATGGCCTGCCACAACTTCGAATGGATGAATTGTTTCCCAAACTGCACATGACTGTGGAACCTTTTGCTTTTCTCGACGGCTCATCATGGCCCATTGACCTTGCCCTGCTGAAAGCACTTGCTGTCAGAAATGATGTGCAGGACTACCTCGAAATTGGCACCTGGCGGGGCGAGAGTGTGGCCAATGTGTCTGCCGTGGTTAAAAATTGCTACACCCTTAACCTGCCCGATGAGCAGGTGGCATTATCGGGTAACGGACCGCTGTATGTGGCTTCGCATCGCTTTTTCTCAAAAGACTTGCACAATGTCACCCATCTTTTTGGTGATTCTGCCAATTTTGATTTTGAAAGCCTGAACCGAAAATTCGACATGATTTTTATTGACGGCGACCATCACTATGAAGCCGTTAAGCGAGATACGGCCCGTTTGTTTGCCTTCCTGAAATCAGATGATTCCATCATTGTCTGGCACGATTACGCAGCCTCACCCGAAAGCATCCGCTGGGATGTGCTGCTCGGCATCCTCGAAGGCTGCCCGCCCGAAAAACGCCAGCACCTGTATCATGTATCGAACACCTTGTGTGCCGTGTACATGAAAAACGCCCCGACATCCTGCCGGGCAATCCCTTACGAACTGCCAAAACGTAAATTTTCGATCGACATCAGATTGGAAAAAATTGAGTGATCAGGTTTTGATCAGTCAATATAGTAAGTTAAGTCAATCGCGTTTTCGGTTTAAATTTTTACCTAACAAGCGTGTGGTAAATAGATTATGGAAATAGTCAGTTGATCTTTGCTTTTTTCAGAACATCATTCCCAAATACTTTTCAACACAGCTTGATATTAATCGTGAAATGGATTAATTTTGATCTGATTACCAATAGTATTTACTCCATGAAAAGCAATGTTTATGTTCTTTTTTTGCTGTTTGTTGCACTTTTTGCCTCATGCAAAAAGGACAAAAGTGACCCATTCTTTCCGGGCCAGATAACGCTTCTTAAAAGCGAGATTAACAGTTCCTTTGACAGCCTGAACAGTTCAATCGCAAATGCAGTGGCTGTTTTTGAGGCTTCCGGTTTTGATTCTGTGGCCATGCGCACCAAGCTACTGGAGCTGTACAACGAGTCAAGTTTTGCAGCTGAGTTTGTGTACACTACGCCTGATGGAATACTGGCCATCATCGAGCCTTCTGAATATTACATTTATGAGGGGCTTGATATCAGTAACCAGCCACACGTAATCAAAGCATTCCAAACCAGGCAGCCTGTGCTCAGTGATGGTTTCACTGTGGTGGAAGGATATCAGGCCGCTGTAACGATACATCCCATCATCCACAACAATCAGCTTATAGGTGCAATTAGTGCTGTAATAGTGCCTTCCGATTTATTGTCACGTATCATTAAACCTGTGGTTGAAAACCAGGAATTTGAGGTTTGGGTGATGGAAAAAACCGGTCTTACGCTGTACGATCAGGACGAGGAAGAAATTGGAATCAATGTTTTGACCCACCCAATGTATGATGACTTTCCGGTTTTGCGTCAGGCCTGTGTCAAAATGGCCGCTGAAGAATCAGGTGAGACCAGTTACTCATTTTATCAGACGGGCACTAATATTGTCGTGAATAAAAAGACCTATTGGAATACTTTTCATATGCAAGGGAACCAATGGAAAATCATTTATGTTAAACCCGAGTAAGTTTATCCTGATAAACCCTCTGATAAATTGATTTTTAAATGTTAGGGTTGCGTGTTCCGAGTTTCGAGTTTCGGGTTGGGCTGATTTTCAGTTCAGTTTCATCATTTTGGCCGAGGTCGCTGGCGGGAAACTGTCACCTGATAATTCAGTAAAAGCTGATTTTTAGCAGCTCCCTTTAGAGTGCCCTGCGATGCCCTGAGCCTGCGACGCGTTGCGATGCATTGAGCCTGTCGAAATGAGCTTGTCGAAACGTCGAAGGGAGGCTCTCGAAGGGCAGTAAAAACTGATTTTTGGCGGCTCTCTTCTAGGTTCTGGTTACTTGTTTCTGGTTCCTGGGTTAGGGGTTAAACGCTAAAAATCAGCCACACATTGCATAGCAACCTGCTGATAGAATTTTGTTTACGACTAGTTTCAGGTGAATTAGTCTGCCAATTTGTAAACAATGTTGAATATTGGTAAAAAACGGTCAACGCTATTCAGGCATTGACAAACCCGCAACTCGCAACCCGCAACTCTGAACCCGAAACCCGGAACTCGAAACCCGCAACCCGCAACCCGCACCCCGCCTACTCCGCACTAAACGTCAGCAAAGGAAGCTGCAGGCTGTAGAAATCGTCCTTTCCAACCTTGTCTTTAAAGATATAATCCCACAGGCTTCGTTTGTTGGCAATAAATGATGCCAGGCTCACATGATGTTGTTCGCAGAACAGTTGCAGTGCTTCACGCGCTGTGGTTGTCCTGATGCAATGAAACCGGATTTGCTGGCGCAGTTCTTTGGTCTGAAAATGCTTTCCGAGCGCCTCCATTTTTTCCGCATCGCCTTCATCATTGTCTTTCATCTGCAGATGTACCACATGAATGAGGGGATTGAACGGTTTCAGCAGCGAAAAAAGTCTTTGTATCACTTTTTCTTCTTGAGGCACAAAGTTGGTGGCATAAAGTACCTGACTGCTTGTTGACCATTGGTAGCCTTCGGGGATGGAAAGCACCGGAACATTGACTTTTGTCATGATGCTCTTAGACATACTGCCTTCGAGGAAGCCTTTGCGGCCTTTTCCGCGCATGCCCATGAGCAGGAGGTCAGGTTGTTCTGATTCAACCAGATGAACCAGTTCAAGTTCCGGATCACCACCTTTAAGCATCATCCTGACGGAAATGCCTTTGAGGTTTTCGTCGGTGATCATTTTTTCAAGCCTGCCAGTGGTTTGCTGAATCAGCTGGTCGGCATGTTTTTCCATCTCGATGATCAGTTCGCGGTTGAAGAAAGCATCTGAATCCATTCCTCCGGGAAAAACACTGTCGCCCAAAACTACCTGGTCCATATATGCATGGAACACGACAATTTCGCCACCGCCAGTTCTCAGAAGATCAATGGCATAGGGAAAAAGCATGTCGTTCTCGGAACTGAAATCTGTTGTCAGTATTATTTTCATAGCAATCTTTGTTTCATTATTAATATGCATGTTCTCATTCAGCATATAAAGATACGAAATTTCAGAAGCCTGTCAAAATACCAATCGCACCCGCAGCCAGCCCGACAGCTATATTGATCAGTTTAACCGCAATAAATCCCCTTTGCGATTCGGCCAGCAGTGGCAATGTGCCGTGACCATCCTGAACAATTGAACTGGCGAGCAGGATCGAGAAGGGGAGGGAGCCTTGCATAAACAGCAATACAAAAATAAAATGCGGACCTGATTCAGGTATGATTCCTATCAGCAGTGCCACAGCAAGTACCAGCCAAAGGTTGTCGGTGATCCATTCTGAAAGGTTTACAAATTCATTGGCAAAGTGAATAAGCAGCAACAAGGCAAAAGTCCACAGAAATATTTTATGGAAGTGCTTTTTGATGATGTGCTGCCACAAATGCTCAGTTAAAAAATGTTCCTTAACGATCAGGATAATGAACAATAAACCCGAGAGCATTACCAGCAGGCTGATACGGATCCAGTCGGCTTCGCCGTGGTGGTGGTCGCCATGCGCATGGTCATGGCCGTGGTGTGGGTCGTAAACCTCCAGCCCGCTTCCGGCCAGTAAGGTGTGGAAATGATGGCTGCCGTCAATGATGCCACTGGCAAAAAGTATAATCAGGCCCAGAAGCCCGGTAATGAGCAAAGCCCTGACAAAACTCATGTTTTTCAGGTTCTCCGCAATTGTGGAAGGATGGTAATGACTGCACTCTTCTTCGCGTTCGTGCAAGGGCAGTACAGCGTGCCTGCCCAGACCGATATACCGGTTTTTTACTGTCCATAGAACAACAAAACCAACTGAAACAGCGATTAAGAAAAGAATAATGTTGAGTTTGACCGCCGTTGCAGGAAACATGGAAAACATCATATACGCCTCATCGCCTGAAGTAGCAATCATGGTGGCCACAAGGGCCGGAAACATTACCACCCTGTGCAGATACAGCGAAACCACAGTATATGAGCCAAGACAGCCCGGAATAATCCCCATCAGCGATCCGAAAATAATCTGAAGCCAGGGGGACTTTTCCAGTCCTTTGGCCCACATGCCCCTAGTTTGTACATTGATGTATTCGATAATCATCATCATTCCAAGTACAAACAGGGTAATGATCAGGGTTTGCTGAAGCAGTATGGCAAACATATTTAGCGTTTTTAAGTATGCAAAGTAAGCAGGAAAAGCAAGCAGTCATGAAAAATATCAGAAAAAAAATCGGCTGATTTGCAGTGCGTATTACAAATGTGCGTAATTTTGGTATTTAATTACCTAAACATCGTATGTCAAAAATAGTGTCACTGACGGAAGCCGCAAGCATCGCCCTGCATGGAATGATTATCGTGGCCAAATCGGAAAAGATGGCTAATGTCGTGCTTATATCAGACCTTACCGGAAGCTCTAAACACCATGTGGCAAAAATTTTTCAGCGCCTGGTGAAAGACAACTTTCTTGAATCGCACCGGGGACCGTCAGGCGGATTTACGCTGAAAAAAGCACCGGGCGAAATTACCCTGCTGCAAATCTATGAATCCATCGAAGGTAAAATTGAGGTAACAACCTGCCCCCTGGATAAGGGAATTTGTCCGTTCGGAAAATGTATCATGGACAATGTTACCCGAAAAATGACCGTTGATTTCAAACAGCACCTGCAAAGCCATACATTGGCTGATTACCTGTAATCCGGCCTCCCGGATTTTTTTTACGCATATATAAGATAATCATTACCAGAATACTTAATTAAAAAATCAAAACCTCAATCCCAAAAACGAAAAAACCATGAAAAGAATGAATGCAAAAAGAATGTTGTTGACAGTGACTTTGGTTGCTGTTGCATTGGCCGGAAAGGCACAGTTCAGTCTGAGCGGTGAGTTCAGGCCAAGGGCCGAATACCGGCATGGATTCAAGCAGATGTTTTCGGAAGATGATACGGCTGCATTCCAGATTTCGCAACGCACCCGTCTCAATGCAGCTTTTAAGCACGACAAACTAAAGGTAGGCCTGAGCCTGCAGGATGTAAGGTTCTGGGGCGAAACGCCTCAGCTTGCCGCAGCTTCAAACCGGCTGATGGTGCATCAGGCCTGGGCAGAGTATGAGTTTGCGCAGGGCTTCTCAGCAAAGCTGGGCCGTCAGGAACTTGTTTACGACGACGCACGTATGCTCGGAAATGTTGACTGGGCACAGCAGGCACGCAGCCACGATCTTGCATTGCTGAAATATGAAAGCAGTTTTAAACTGCACCTCGGACTGGCCTTCAACCAGCAGGCCGACCTGTTGAAAACCACAAAATACCCATTGGCAGGAAGCTATAAATCCATGCAGTTCCTTTGGTACAACAGGCAGATCAGCAAGCTGACACTGAGCGTGCTGTTCATGAATCTAGGGCAGGAATTTTCCTTCATGGACAACAATCTGCCCAAATACAAAACCATCTACAGCCAGACTTCCGGAACAAGGTTGTCCCGGAAAGGGGAGAAGCTTGAAGTATATGGCGCAGCCTACTACACATTTGGAAAAGATGCCACCGACAGGGAGCTCAGCGCATACCTGATCAATGCAGGAGTTGAATACAAGCACGGAAATGGTTTTGGTTTTGGCGCAGGATGGGAACTTCAGTCGGGTACAGGGGAAAAGGAAAAACTCGATGACCCAGCCGGGTACACCAATAAAAGTTTTAACCCTTATTTCGGCACCAACCACAAATTCAACGGCTATATGGACTATTTCTATGTGGGTAACCACATTAATTCGGTCGGGTTGAACGATATCTACGGAAACATCTCTTATGGTAAGAATAAAATGAGCTACCTGCTGAGCCTGCACCTGTTCTCTGCCGCTGCCGATGTGCTCAAGGCCGGTTCAACAACTGATGTGATGGATCGAAGTCTGGGAACCGAACTCGATTTTTCACTAACCTATCAGTTGGCGCCCTATGCAAGCCTCACAGCCGGTTATTCGCAGATGTTTGGCACCGAAACCCTGCAAAAACTTCGCGGTGGCGACTACAAACAAACCAACAACTGGGCCTGGCTGATGATCAGCTTCAAACCCGTTTTTATTAAAGAACAATAATCCAAGACACAGTAAAGTATTATTCATTAACCATTAATAATTATCATCATATGAATCATTCACAAATATTCCGATTCTCCGATAGTATTGACTATTCAACCGGAGGTATAGTAAGCAAACAGGTGATGAAAAACGAAAAAGGCAATGTTACGCTGTTTGCTTTTGGCAAGGACGAAGGGCTTTCGGAACACACCGCACCTTTTGACGCACTCATACAGGTGATAGAAGGCGAAGCCAGAATCATCATAGGCGGCACTCCATACGACCTGAAAAACGGTGAAAGCATCATTATGCCTGCCGGCATTCCGCATGCTGTTAAAGCTACATCAGACTTTAAAATGGTGCTGACGATGATTCGGGCATAAGTTGTTTCTCAAAGCTTGCTTTTTACCGTAACTTTGTAGAAAGTAAGCGAAGATGGCCAAAAAATTTCACGACTTTGCACTTGCCCTCAGCGGGGGAGGAGCCAGGGGTTTCGTTCATGCAGGTGTTCTGAAAGCATTGGACGAAGCCCATCTGCGGCCTGCTGCTTTATCAGGAGCAAGCATGGGTGCGTTAATCGGCGCTTTGTATGCCTCTGGTGTGAAACCCGAAATGATGGTCAGGATTCTGCACCGGCCCGAATGGACGAGTCTGCCCGCCTGGATTGGATTTAAAGGAGGTTTTGGAACACTTGAATTGCTTCGCGCTCAGCTGCAGGAACACATTAAGGCCGAATGCTTCGAAGACCTTAACATTCCACTGACGGTATCGGTTACCAACCTCAACAAAGCCTGTAACGAATTAATCAGCAGCGGGCCGCTGATGGACTGGCTGATTGCCTCATCTTCGGTTCCTGTCGTTTTCAATCCAGTTTTGATTAGCAGCCAATATTATGTTGACGGGGGCTTAACGGTGAACCTGCCTGCCCGTGGCCTGGAAAAACCCGGCAGGATGATTGTCGGCATCAACTCCATCCACATCGAAGAAGTTGACAAAGCTTTTACGTCAATCAAGTCGGTGGGCGAACGATGCTTGTTAATTGCCGTGCAAAATACGGTGCGCGATCAGCTTGGTGCCTGTCACCTGGTATTAGACCCCCCTGAGTGCCGGTCTTTTGGCACCTTCGAATTTGATAAAGCACAGGATATATTTGATGTCGGCTATGCTTACGGAAAATCTGTCGTGACTTTGATCAGCAGTCAAATCGGGATATGATTCATTTGTTCTCTGCGATGAAAATATTACAGCAGTATTGCAAATTGTCTTTTCAGGCAATAACAGAATAAAAACTAGTTGTGAATAAATGATGATCTTGACCTGCGCTTTGACCGCAGATTTTTGCTATCTTTGAGCATTACTGAGGTGAAACGTTTTGATTGTTTGCGCTATGTTTGTCAAAGCAATGGCTATCGGGTCACATAAAGTTTTATTAAGCTTCACAATAGTGCTTTTGATGGCCTTGCAGGCCTCCGGCCAACACGAAAATATCCGATTCGAGCAATACACAACAGCCCATGGGCTATCCGACAACCAAACAGGCGCCATCATTCAGGACAGCAGGGGATTCATCTGGATTGGCAGCAGCCACGGATTGAACAGGTTCGACGGAAGGTTTTTCAAAGAATATACTACTCTGGGCGAAAATGGGCTGACCGACCTGGAAATCTATGCCCTTGCCGAAGATGCTGACGGTTTTATCTGGATAGGAACACAGTTTGGCCTCAACAGGCTGAATCCCATCACCGAAGCAATAGTTCAATACCACGTAGGCACTGGACCGGGGACGATACCTTACCATTGGTGCAACCACCTGTATGTGGATAAACATAGAACGCTTTGGCTTTCGACCGAAAAAGGCATTGCGCGTTACGACAAAACTACCGACAGTTTCACGAACTTTCCCGTCCACCTCTATGGCTTCGAACCCAACATCAATAAATTTATATCGAAGATTTATGAAGACAACAAAGGGAGGTTCTGGCTCACAACCAGTTATGGAATCATGCTTTACGACAGGCAAACGGCTGAAGTAAAAGGATATATCTATGAAAAGAACTTCAAGAAGGGTTTGGCATATCCGGTCATGTCCGTTGTCGAAGACTCCGAAGGCACCATTTGGGCGGGTACGTGGAACGATGGCCTGCTGAGGTTCAATGAAGCTGCCGACAGCTTTGAAGTAGTGAACCTCCCCGGTGTCTCATCCCGGAAATTAATTATAACCGACCTTTCAGTTGTGGAATTGAACCGTATTGAATATTTATTGCTCGCTACAGATGCAGGATTGTTGAGTGTTAACACCCGGAACGGCATGGCGGCGAATTTCTCAGCCCCCGAAGACAAACTCGAGAGCTTTTGTGTGGACAATCAGGCTAACCTTTGGATCACAGGCTTTAAGGGGTTGTATAAACTGATTCAAAACAGCCTTGCATTCAAATGGCTGAATTTGCCGGATGATTTTTCCAGGATGATGATATACCAAATCATCCCCGACATTTCCAACCCGCAGGAAGTGTTTTACCTGAGTACGCTCAAAGGATGGTTTCGATACAACCAGAATGACCATACCATTGTGCCCGTAAAACTGCCGCACGACCCCGGAAATCTGATTACAACAATCAATAAATGGATAGCTGATTCCACTGGTTATTGGTTTACGTCAATGAACGGTATCGGACATTATGATCCTTATGCCAATAAACTGACTGATTTGACACACCTCATCGGCGAAGGGACTACCTATAAATATTCAGAATACATCTTCACGGATGCGTTCAACAGGTTTTGGATCAGTGTGCACCGGAGCGGCATATTGCTGGTTGACAGACAGAGCCTTAATACCCAGATGCTGTTTGCCGACAGGCAGGAGCCCGGTAACATTCTGGGCAGCGATTTCAGGGATATGGTAATGTTACCCGGAAACAAGGTTTATTTTGCTTCAAATTACAAGATGTATGAAACATCATCACTTGATTTTACATTTAAACAATTTGAACTTCCTGTCAGTGGAGGCAAAACAGATATCGAAAAAAACTGTCCCGATAATCTGTGCGTAGCGCCGGGCAACAGGCTCTTTGTCAGCAGTAAACTTCAGATTTTTGAATTCTCAGGAACAGGGTTTAAGAAAGTGTTTCCCGTCAGCGGTTATGCAGATTTTCAAATAGAGCAGATGTATTCCACAGACAAGGGTGCCATGTGGTTCAACACCTCAAAAGGGATTTATAAAACCGATACAAGTTTTCGTCATTGGGTTCACATCAACAGCCGTCTGAGTTGGCATGAACAGGAATTTGTTTCTGCACTTGCTTTTCAGGGGAATGGTAGTGTATTGTTTGGAGCCAGGGGAAAGATAGGAATCCTGACAGATTCGTTGCTCATGCCGGCTCCTTTGCCGCCGCGCGTGGTGATCAGCAGGGTGAAACATGGAAAAGAGCAGGTGTTTTTTCCCGACGATGCATATCCGCTTATTCATCTGTCTCATAAGCAACCTGTTGAATTTGAGCTGGCTACTGTGAATTATTTCTATGAAAAGGAAGTCAGGCTGTTTTATCAACTCGTGGGTTGGGAAAATGATGTGTATGAACATAAGGGCAATATGCCGGTGTTTTACCAGCAATTGCCTCCCGGGACCTATGAGTTCAGGGCATGGCAAAGAAATGCCGAAGGGGTGGAAAGTCAGGTCACTGGAATCAGATTTGAGATTCATTCACCATTCTACCTTACCTGGTGGTTTATTTTGCTGAATATTTTGTTTTTGACGACGGCATATTATCTATTCAGCAGATATAAGCTGAAAAAAGCGCTCGAACTTGAACGGCTTCGTACACGCATTGCAACCGACCTGCACGATGACATAGGCGCCACACTGAGCGCGATTTCGCTCTATGCCGAAACGCTGAAAAGCCAGAAGGGTATCAGCCAGCCGCAACAGACCAACATACTCTCAAAAATAGGTGAAAGCAGCCGCGAAATGGTCAGCAGCATGAGCGACATAGTATGGGCCATCAATCCGGTAAATGATGATGGGGAGAAGTTTATGAACAGAATGCGCAGTTATGCCGCCGACCTGTGTCAGGCAAAGGAAATCAGGCTGCATTTTGGTGCGGCGGAGCAAATGGAGAAGGTGCGCCTGCCATTGGAGCACCGAAAAAACATGTATTTGATTTTCAAGGAATCGCTCAATAATGCTGTGAAATACTCCGGAGCCGGAAACATTTATGTCAACCTTCAGGTGCAGGGCAATAATTTGGTAATGACAATCACTGATGACGGGGTTGGCTTCAATGTTGAAACCGTGCGGAAAGGCAACGGACTCAAAAACCTTCATGCCCGTGCTGAAATGATCGGAGCAGGTTTAAAACTAACATCACGACCGGGCGAAGGAACCACAATTGAGTTAAAAACGAAAACATGATAAAGCACAAAATCTCACCAATTTTGGTGATTGCAAACAGGGTATTCATGTTGTTACTTTGAAGTTTAAATTGATTCCATGAGAATTGCTGTATTTGAAGATAATCTGCGATACAGGGAAGGGCTTGAAATGCTGATCGTTACAACACCTGACATGGAGTTGTGCGGCTCATTTGAAGACACCCACAGGCTGCTGCAAAAGATTGAAGCCCTGCAGCCGGATGTGGTACTCATGGACATCAACATCCCCGGAGTGAACGGGATTGATGCAGTGAAAATCATTAAGGATAAATACCCGAACATCCATATCTGCATGCAAACCGTTTTTGAAGAAGACGACAAGATTTTCGCCTCCCTGTGTAACGGTGCTTCGGGTTATATATTAAAAAGTTCGACACCTGAAAAGGTGGTTCAGGCCATCAGGGAAGTGGCTGAAGGAGGATCGTTTTTCTCTGCTTCAGTAGCGCGTAAAGTGCTCAACAGCTTTCAGAACAACGCAATTACAACAGGTTTTGTGCAGCTATCCGACAGGGAGAAGGAGATTCTGAAGTGCCTGGTGGAAGGCATGAGCTACAAACTGATTGCCGATAAACTCATCATCAGCTACGAAACGGTTCATTCGCACATCAAGAAAATTTACGAAAAGCTCCACGTAAACTCAAAAAGCGAAGCTGTTGTGAAAGCCATCCGACACAAGCTGATTTAATAATACAAAACAGCCTTTCATTCATTTTATAGTTTGTTTCGTTTGATGCTCCTTCATGGTGGTTTTCACCAGTTTTGGTGATTTACAAGGCCTTTTTCACTTCTTAATTTTATATTCTGAAAATGTGCCTTTATCATTAATTATAAAATACTTGCGTGATGAGATCAATAGTTGTGTTCATTCTGGCTACTTGTATTCTTGCTAGTGCATATACATTATCCGCCCAATCTCCCGAAAAGTTCAACTACCAGGCTGTGGCGCGCGATGCTTCGGGCAATGTGCTGGTTAGTCAGGCCGTAACATTCAGGATAAGCATACTGCAAACAACTTCTGATGGAACTGCAGTGTATGTGGAAACCCACAGCACCACCACCAATACCTTTGGGCAGGTAAGTCTGACCATAGGAGGCGGCACGCCCGTTTCAGGCACGTTTATCAGCATTGGCTGGGGGGGTGATCAGTATTTTCTGAAGACCGAGATGGATGCAGCCGGTGGTACTGCCTACACCCATATGGGAACCACACAATTGTTGTCGGTGCCCTTTGCCTTGCATGCCAAATCAGCAGCAAGCGGAGGAACTGTTTATTCTGCCGGAACGGGAATTGACATCAGCGAGACAACAATAACCAACACTGAGCCAAATGCCACACACACTGGCGATGCCACCGGGAGCGAAGCACTTACTGTGGTAAAGCTGCAAGGCCGCAATCTCTCCGATGCTGCGCCCTCTTCGGGTCAGGTAATCAAATGGAACGGAAGTGCCTGGGTACCATCAAATGAAACCGATCCGGCATTGCCTTCCGGTACAGGCTATGCAACTTTGTATCACAACGGAATCAACTGGGTGGCCAGCAGTCTGCTTTACAATACCAACCAACGCATCGGTATCGGGACTACCAACCCCAACCAACAGTTAGAAATCACCGGAAACTTCCGTCTGCCGGCATCTTCGGCTACCGCAGGTAACTTTTACAAAGGCAGCAATGTGTTTATCCACAACAAAGGCACGGATAATATCTACGTAGGCGAAAACTCAGGCAGCCTTAATGCCACAGCCAACAACAACACTGCGCTGGGAGCTTATTCACTCTACAGCGTCACTACCGGACATTCACAAACCGCCATTGGCAGTTCTGCCCTGCGAAACACCACCTCAGGCCAGCAAAATACAGCAGTGGGTTATTGGGCCATGTACAGCAACACCACCGGAAGCTTCAACACAGCTTTGGGTTACAGGGCAATTAGCGCCAACACCAGCGGCACCGAGAATACAGCGCTTGGTTATCAGTCACTGATGTCGAATACGACAGGTTATGCAAACACTGCTGTGGGTTTTCAGTCATTGATCAACAACTCGACAGGTTATCAGAACACCGGCATAGGCGATTGGTCGTTGAAGAGTAATACTTTAGGAGCTGAGAACACTGCAGTAGGTTATTTCTCACTGAAGTCGAACACTACCGGAACGAATAATTCAGCGCTGGGAATTTGGGCCCTGCAGAATGTTACCACAGGCATCAACAATACTGCCTTAGGCTCACAAGCCGGGCAGGGAAACACAACTGGCTCTGGCAATGTATTTATTGGTCATCAGGCAGGTGCCAATGAAACAGGATCAAATAAATTATTCATTCAGAATTCGGCAAATGGTGCACCGCTGATCAGGGGAGATTTTTCGGGTAAATATGTTGGTGTCAATACCCTTATTCCTCATCAATCTGCTGTATTTGAGGTTACATCAAACGAAAAAGGAGTATTGCTTCCCAAATTAACCATGCAGCAAATGAATGCCATTGCCGAGCCCGACAGCGGATTGATTATTTATAATACTTCTCTGATGAAATTTGTTTTCTTTAATGGTTCTGAATGGAGGGAATTTGGAGTTGGCGGATGTATTCCCGCACCTTCGCAAGCTGTTGCAACAGATATTGTAACATGCATTTATCCTGTAGCGCTAAATGCAACACCTCCGGAATACGGCACAGGGCTTTGGTCAATAGAAAGCGGAACGGGTGGTGAAATTCTTAACCCAACCTCCTCAACTTCATCTTTTACTGGAAACCAGGGTGAGGTGTATGTTTTGAAATGGACGGTGACAACTCCTTGTGGGTCTAACAGTAAAACAGTTACCGTTATTAAGCCAAGTCCGCCTGTAGTTGAGGCAGGGCTATCCCAATTAGGGCTCTGCAGCACCAATACATTGCAGTTGAACGGTAGTGAGCATGTTGGTTTTGATTATGAGTGGGTTGTTTTAACCGGATCCGGTGGTAGTTTTGAATCGCAAAACAGTGCTTCAACATCTTTTATAGGTGTTTATGGAAATCTTTATGTGATTAATTACACAGCAAGTAACGTATGTTACACAGAATCAGATAGCTTAAGTGTTTCCTTCAATTTACTACCAACTATCGCGAATGCCGGGGAGACCATCATTGTTTCGTCGCCTTTTGTCCTTGCAGTAACCCTTTCAGGTAATGTCCCCAATGCTCAGGAAACTGGCAGTTGGACGAAGCATTCCGGAGGTTGGGGTAACTTTGACGATAGATACGCATACAATAGTTTGTTCTATGTGGCACCAGGGAGAGAGTATGATTTATCCTGGAATATTATTGGCCCATGCAAAACAACTCTGGATCATGTAATTATTAATACCAATCATACACAAACGATTTCATTAAATGAAGTTTTATATGAGATCTATACAATTGATGACAATGCCGATTCCATTCAGTGGGGTAGTTCTGGAACCTTCATTGGGGCCGTGTCAGATTCTAATGGTTTTGCAAACACCAATATGATTGTGGCAGCACTGGGTGACAATGGTGGTGTGCCTTATGCTGCAAAAGTATGTTACGATCTTGTCGCTCATGGTCATGATGATTGGTATCTGCCTTCTGTTTGGGAATTGAAGAACGTATTGATGGAATATTATGAAGTTATGTCAAACTTTGATGAAAGGGGAGTATACTTGACCTCAACAGAAAATGGTGTTAGTTTTATTTGCACCTATTTGCCAACCTACCATTATGACGAAAACAGCAATGGTTGGTGGTATCAAGGGCATAAGTATTTTGATTATTACAATAAAGATAGTTTTCTTGGTGCTTATGGATATCGTCAGGAAATTAGATATAGTAATTCCGAAGTGAATCGGGTCAGATGCATCAGAAAAGTATTATGATAACTATATAAGGTCAATACAACAATGAACCAACATGAATAGAATTATTTTTCATTTAGTGATTTTGTGCGGAATTTGTGGACAATTATCCGCCCAATCCCCCGAAAAGTTCAACTACCAGGCTGTGGCGCGCGATGCTTCGGGCAATGTGCTGGTTAGTCAGGCCGTAACATTCAGGATTAGCATACTGCAAACAACTTCTGATGGCACTGCAATGTATGTGGAAACCCACAGCACCACCACCAATGCCTTTGGGCAGGTAAGCCTGACCATAGGAGGTGGCACGCCGGTTTCAGGCACGTTTAGCAGCATTGGCTGGGGGAGTGATCTGTATTTTCTGAAGACCGAGATGGACGCAGCCGGCGGCACGGCATACACCCATATGGGAACAACACAATTGTTGTCGGTGCCTTATGCCTTGTATGCCAAAGCATCGGGCAGCGGCATTCAGATATCAGATGCCGATGGGGATACAAAAGTTCAGGTAGAAGAAACGGCTGACGAGGATATTATCCGTTTTGATGTGGCCGGTAACGAAAAACTAAAAATCGAAAACCGCGGTATGGTGCTGCCCAACACCACCGACAGTTTGACGGGAGTGATTTACAAGGGGACTCAGCCATTTATTCATAATTACAAATCGCCAAATAACGATGGTGAAAACACTTTTGTTGGTTTGAATGCAGGGAATTTTACGATGATGTCTATTATTATTTCTTGGGCCAGTTACAACACGGGTGTAGGCGTAAATTCGCTTAATTCCATTACTACAGGTTATCATAATTCCGCTAATGGATATAATTCACTTCAAGCCAACACAAGTGGTAGGAATAATACTGCTAATGGCAGTTATTCTCTTCAAGCCAACACAAGCGGCTATTCTAATACTGCTAATGGCTATTCTTCGCTTGCGAATAACACTAGCGGTTATTTAAATGCCGCCAATGGGCAAAATGCGCTTTTTTCGAACACTACAGGCAATAGAAATACAGCGACCGGTACCTATGCACTTTTTAGTAACAATGCCAATTCACGAAGCACTGCAATTGGTGTTTCTGCGATGTTTTACGCTGATGACAGAACTACTGGCCGCGACACTTACAACACTGCCATTGGCTACGAAGCTTTACAAGGCAGCAGCATAGCATCGAATAACACAGGGCAATATAACACAGCAGTTGGGGATCAGGCACTTTATTCCAACACTACTGGCAGTATTAACACTGCAAATGGCGTCAGTGCTTTGAGATCAAACACCACTGGCAGCTATAACACTGCAAATGGCTTCAGTGCTTTGAGATCAAACACCACTGGCAATAATAATACAGCAATTGGCATAGATGCTCTTTATATTAATTCAAGCGGATGGGAAAACACTGCATTAGGCTCTAGAGCTTTATATAGCAATTCGGCTAATAGCCGAAGTACTGCAGTTGGTTTTGAAGCCATGTATTTTGCTAATAATACTTCATCTGTTGCAGTAAACAACAACGCATTGGGATACAGAGCATTATACGGAAGTACATTGGCAGAGAACAATACCGGAAAAAACAATAATGCTTATGGTAATGAATCACTTAAATTTGTTACCAGTGGAAGCAATAATGCAGGATTTGGACATAATTCGTCATTCTCCAATACCAGTGGATGGGAGAATACAGCCATCGGTAATTATGCGCTCTACTCGAACACAGCCAACAGCCGCAACACAGCCATTGGTTATGAAGCATTGTATAACTTCAATAGTTCAGCCTCCAATGCCACAAAGAATACAGCGCTTGGCTATCGGGCAGGTTATGGAGAGGCTGAATCCACAGGTGTCAACAATATATTCGTTGGTTATCAGGCAGGAGATAATGTTTCGACAGGCAACAATAATATAGTCTTAGGTTGTGATGTTGACCTTCCTTCCGCCACCGCTAACAACCAAATGGTATTGGGAAATGCCAATACATTATATGGTGATTTACAAAATAACAGAATTGGTATTGGCACAACAAGCCCTGCTGAAAAATTAGAGTTGCGTAATGGCAACCTCTTATTATCCAATACTTCAGCGGCAGGTGAGCTTCGCTTTGCAGAACCCGGTTCAGGAGGCAGCAATACTACATCTTTTAAAGCTCAGGCACAATCGTCTGATATTACGTATATCCTGCCTGCATCAAACGGAAGTGCAGGGCAGGTGCTTATAAATGACGGAGCAGGGATATTGTCATGGAGTTCCAGTCCTGCCATTGCATTAAGCATACTGAAGGATGCCGATTCAGATACTAAAATCCAGGTTGAGAAAACCACTGATGAAGATATTATCCGCTTTGACGTAAAAGGCAACGAAAAACTAAAAATCGAAAACCGCGGAATAGTACTATCTAGCACCACCGACAGTTTGACGGGAGTGATTTACAAGGGTACCCAGCCATTCATTCATAACTACAGCTGGCCATCCAATGATGGTGGCAATACTTTTATTGGTATAGGTTCAGGGAATTTTACGATGTGGGGGGCGGAAAGTTACCTGGCCAGCAGTAACACAGGGATTGGTAAAGGAACGCTAAGTTTAATTACTCAAGGTGCAAATAATACTGCTATTGGAAACTCAGCTTTATATTCCAACACCTCAGGCCTTAATAATACAGCAAACGGTCAATCTGCACTTTATTCCAATACCTATGGCTTTCAGAATACAGCAACTGGTTATAGAGCACTTTATTCCAATACAGAAGGCGGTCACAACACAGCAAATGGTGGCCATGCGCTTTATTCCATGATCAGTGGTTCAAAAAATTCTGCATTCGGCGATAATGCCTTATATTCAACCACTACGGGTTGGGAAAATACGGCCATCGGGGCTTATGCACTGTACAGCAACACAGCCAACAGCCGAAATACAGCCATTGGTTTTGAAGCATTGTATAATTTCAATAGTACAGCCTCCAATGCCACAAAGAATACTGCCCTTGGCTATCGTGCCGGTTATGGCGCAGCGGGCTCTACAGGGGTTAACAACATTTTTGTTGGTTATCAGGCAGGAGATAATGTTTCGACAGGCAATAACAATATAGTTGTAGGTTGTGACGTTGACCTTCCTTCCGCCACCGCTAACTACCAAATGGTATTGGGAAATGCCAATACATTATATGGCGATTTACAAAATAACAGAATTGGTATTGGCTCAACAAGCCCTGCTGAAAAATTAGAGTTGCTTAATGGCAACCTCTTATTATCCAATACTTCAGCGGCTGGTGAGCTTCGCTTTGCGGAACCCAGTTCAGGTGGCAGCAATACTACTGCTTTTAAAGCTCAGGCACAATCGTCTGATATTACGTATACCCTACCTGCATCAAACGGAAGTGCAGGGCAGGTGCTTATAAACGACGGAGCAGGGATATTGTTATGGAGTTCCAATCCTGCTATTGCATTAAGCATACTGAAGGATGCCGATTCAGATACAAAAATCCAGGTTGAGAAAACCACTGATGAAGATATTATCCGCTTTGACCTTGGAGGCGCGGAACGTTGGAAAATGACAGCTTCGAGACTTGTGCCTTCCAATAGCGGATATTCAGTGTTTATAGGAGAAAATGCAGGGTTGTCGGACGACCTTACAACCAATCTCAATGTTTTTGTTGGCAATGACGCTGGCAGAAACAATACATCAGGCTCATTTAATTCTGCACTCGGCCATAATGCCTTATATTCAACCACTTCGGGTTGGGAAAATACGGCCATCGGGGCTAATGCACTTTACAGCAACACTACCAACAGCCGAAATACAGCCATTGGTTATGAAGCACTGTTCAATTTCAATAGTTCAGCCGCCAATTCAACAAAAAACACAGCTCTTGGTTATCGAGCCGGATTTGGAGCGTCAGGTTCAACAGGAGTCAATAACATTTTTGTTGGCTATCAGGCAGGCGATAATGTGGCATCAGGCAGCAATAATATTGTGCTTGGTTATGATGTGGATCTTCCATCCGCCACCGCAAATTACCAGATGGTATTGGGAAATGCCAATACATTATATGGCGATTTACAAAATAACAGAATTGGTATCGGTACCACCAGCCCAAATGCTCCTTTGCAATTTGGTAATACTGCAACAAACCGTAAAATAGTTCTTTACGAAGACGCCAACAACGACCACCAGTATTTTGGTTTTGGCATCAACACGGCTGCCATGCGCTATCAGGTTGCCTCCACCAACAGCGACCATATCTTTTATGCTGCAACAAGCAGTGCCGCCTCAAACGAACTGGCCAGAATTAAAGGCAATGGCGAATTGAAAGTGTCGAGCCTGTCAACCAATGGGCCGGTTTATTCTTACAACGCCGTCCTCACCAACACCAACCCTTCAGACCGAAACCTTAAGGATAATATCCTCCCGATAGGGAACAGCCTTGAAAAAGTGCTCGCACTCAGACCTGTAACGTTCATCTGGAAATCAAACAGTAAGCCGGGTATTGGCTTCATTGCCCAGGAAGTGGAGGAAGTAATCCCTGAACTGGTAAACACCAACGAAGATGGAACCAAAGGCATCTATTCACTCGAAATGATACCTTACCTGGTGAAAGCTTTGCAGGAACAGCAAATTGTTATAGAGCAATTAAAAATTCGTATTCAACATCTCGAACAACAACCCAAATAACATGAAAAACATTTTGATTTCCGTATTCATGATAATACTAGGTTTAGCGCAGGCAACCGGCCAGTCCCTTTCGTCCAGCGTGGTTTCCACAGCAGGGAGTTTTTATGACCAGACAGGCTCCTCGTTGAGCGTTACGGCAGGGGAGACCCTGATTGCTTTTCACAGCACGGATAATCATTCGCTCAGTGCCGGTTTTCAGCAAAGTTATGGTGCATTGCTGCGTGCGCTTTTGGTCAACATCCTGCTCGAAGGCCCTTACAATGGCACTGATATGGGCGTTGCACTCAACAACGACGACCTGCTGCCGCTCAACCAGCCGTTCAACATCAGTCCGTGGTTTTACACAGGTAGCGAATCGGTGACGAACTTTCCCGCCACAGTTGTGGATTGGCTGCTCGTAGAACTGCGCGATGCTGATGCGCCACAGAATGCAGACGAAACCACCACCTTGGTAGGCTGGCCCAAGGCACTACTCCTCGACGACGAGGGCAATATCCTCGATCTGGATGGTAACCCGGAACAGTTTGCCAACACTGCCGAGGACAATCTCTACATCGTCGTCCGCCACCGCAACCACCTCGATGTGCTGAGCAACGGTCCCCTGGCGCTTTCGGGTAATAGCTACACCTACGACTTCACTGATGCCATTACCAAAGCCTACGGAGGCACACTGGGCTACAAACAGATCGCTTCCGGGGTTTTTGGCATGGTGGCCGGCGACAGCGATGCCGATGGCGAAGTGTCAGTGCTTGACTTCAGTACATGGGCTTCGCAGTTTGGCGGAACCGGAGTATACTCAAAAGCCGACAACGACCTGGACGGCGAAGTGTCAGTGCTCGACTTCAGCAAATGGGCGATTAACTTCGGAATTGGAAATCCTTTCAGTAATCCTAAATTCCAGATCATTTACAGGTCTCAGGTGCCTGGTAGATAATAAGATTATTCAACAAACCAATTTAATACAAATGAAAAGAATCCTACTCATTTTAACGATAACAGCGCTGTCGGCAAACATATTTGCCCAGCAGCTGTCCTGGCGTTTCGCTAATCCACGATTTATCAGGCTTTCTGGTGTTGACCACCTTCAGTTCGAAGTGCAGGTGCAGTGCAGCCAGGCCGGAACCTACCTCTGGGCATCACAGATCAAACTGGTGTTCAACAACACTGCCTTCAACAACACTGCCTCAAACTGGACAGTGATCAGGGCAGGGGTGTTTGCCGGAAACAACACCCAGGACAACCCAAAATACACCATCACAAAAACAATAACTGGCAACAGTCCTGATAAGATATACAACATTGGTATCACGGGCGATGTCAATGCCCAGGGAAATGGCGGCAATGAAGATGATTTCGGCCTTGTGCCCACCACATGGACAACGCTGGTTACCGTCAGTGCGCGCTTTATCACCCCTGTCGATGATGACTGGCTTGCAGGGATTGATTTCCTCGAATCGGGCATGAATGGCTTTCAGCAGTACATCACCACACCCAACACCTATGTGCTGTACCAGAATCCAAACCTGTTCGATGCCAAAGAATTCCTGACTACCAACTCAGGGAGGCTCTACGCAACCAACTACGGATGGTCGCAGATTGGCGGTTCCGTCAACGGACAGCAGCATAATGACTGGAACACAAGTGTAAGCACAACCGTTTGGGAAGGCACCGCAACTGTTACCCAAACGAATCAAATAGCCGCTTTGGCCGATAACCTGACTGTATTGTCCGGCGCCAGCCTGAATGTTGATGCGCTGAAACAACTTACGGTTGCCGGAACCCTGAGCAACAATGGAAGTTTTGTAGTCGGAAGCAATGCGGTTGGAACTGGTTCGTTGCTGCACAACACCAACAATGTTTCAGGCACCATCCAGCGTTATGTGACGGGAAATGCCGATCTGGACGAGATGGCCTATCATTTTGTTTCCGTGCCCATCACAACCGGAGCCGTTTCGGGTCTGTTTGCTGGTTCTTATCTTTACCAATTCGCTGCATCCACGCAGGACTGGGCGTATATTGGCCCCGGTGCTGATATTCCCTTGAATACCCGAGAAGGATTCATGATTTATTATCCAGCACCTTTCACAACCTATGAATACACAGGGCCATTTTACAACGGTCCAAGCTCACTCGAAGTAAGTTACCACTCTAGTGGAACCTATTCTGGCATGAACCTCGTGCCCAATCCTTATCCATCGGCCATAGACTGGAACAGCGCAACGGGATGGACAAAAACCAATATTCTGGATGCCATCTGGATATGGAACCCGGCACTGAGCAATTATGCCACTTATGGAACCTTTATAGGCACCAACGGAGCAACGCAATACCTGCCTGTAGGCCAGAGTTTCTTTGTCAAGGCCGGAGCTGCAGCCCCTGTGCTCGAGGTCAACAACAATGCAAGGGTGCACAACGGACAGGCGTTTTTCAATAATCCCGACGAAGGAATCATAAGAATAGCTTCCATAACAGAGCATTCACAGGATGAAATCGTTGTGCGTGTAAGGGAAACAGCCACAGAGGCATACGATCCGGCTGAGGATGTTGAGAAACTCTTTGGAAGTCCATCATCACCTCAGTTGTACAGCCTGTCGTCAGATGATCAGAACCTGACAATCAACACATGGCAATACCCAGAAACCACCACATCCATTCCTGTTCATTTTATGCAGAGCATTAATGGCCCGGTAACCATGAATATTTCTGAAGTATCTTCCATTCCTGATAAATATGCAGTGTTGCTTGAAGACCTGCTGACTGGAACATTTACCGATCTGAGAGAAATCACGACCTATCAGTTTGAACACGATACTATTTTTGAAGCAGACAGGTTCCGTTTGCATCTTCAAAACACCCTTGGTGATGATGAGTTGGCATCGGGTCAGTTCAGGTTGTGGAGCCAGCGCGAACGGGTTTATTTTACGATACCCGAAAGCGTTGGAAACAAAGTTGTGCTGAAAGTAAGGGATATGGCAGGCAGAAACATCCTTGAACAGGAAATGGTGCTGCAACAACTCAATTCCTTTGTTATAACCCGATTCACCGGCAACATCAGTGTTATGGTAGTTGAGAAAGAAAAGATTCATCAGGCTAAAACCTTAATTCTTTGGTAGTATGAAAGCAAGAGTAAAGCATTATTTGATGGTTATCAGCATTATAGTGTGTTCATTAACCCTACATGCCCAACCCCCTGACCCGCCTTCCGACCCCAGTGCCGGAGGAGGGCCTATTGGTGGAGGCGCGCCGCTGGGGAGCGGAACCGGCGTGGTGCTTCTGATGCTGTCGGTTTATGGGGCGGCCAAATGGCGCGCCTGCCTGAGAAATACGGATGAAACAGATCAGGAAAAGTCCGGTTGAATCGTGATAAAACTTATGTTATAATAAAGGTATTCAGTTTATAATGCTGATAAACCGTACGGGACTGCTGCGATCCTTGTTGCTGTGTTCGCTCAGGCAAGATTAGGCACCTATACTAATCAGGCATCTGATAGAACAAGAATTGAAAGTTTCGATTTGCTTAGTTCGATATAATTTCGTTGTTAACGACTCAATAATTCATTGGATTGACTTTATCCGAAAAAATATTGTTACTGCGTCAGCTCATCCAATTCTGCCATATGTTCGCGTGAGATACTGGCATGCAGTTCCAGGTCGCCTGTCTTTAGTATAGCTGTGCGGTTTTTCCTGTCAACCTGACGAAGAAATTTAATATTGATCAAAGCAGATCTTGAAATGCGTATAAACTGACCTGCTGGCAGCATCCCGGTAATGCACCCAATCGCCTGACTTACTATATGCTTCTCTTTGTTGCATAAATGAATCTCTGCATAATTGCCATGTGCACTGATCATTATAACCTCACTCGGATCAACAAGGATGTATCCGGTTCGGAAATTCAACCTGATTTTATTTGCTGAAGAATTTTCGTTAATTGGTGAAAACAGTTCCTTACGGCTTTTGAATCGTTCAATCATCTCTTCAAGTTCTTCAGGATCAACAGGTTTTAGTAGATAATCGAAAGCGGAACTACGGATAGCCTGAATCACATAAGCATCGTAAGCCGTAACGAAAACAATGCTAGTTTGTCGTTGACTCTTCGTCACCAGTTCCGCCAGCTCAAGGCCGGATTGCATCGGCATATTGATATCAAGAAAGGCAATTTCAGGTTTCAGTTTGTTGATAAGCTGAAAGCCTTCAAAAGCGTTGCATGCGCTACCCACCAAGCTAAGTTCCTTAAAATTACCGATGACTTGTGCCATCAAATCCCTTGCATCGGTTTCATCATCTACGATCACTACACTAATTGATTTGGTTTTCATAATAAATTACCCAATATATTTAAACGCCTTTGGTAACACGATCTTAACTTCAGTTCCTGCCGCTTTTCCGTCTTCATGCCTTAGGTCAGTAATTGTCCAGGAAATCTTAAGCGTATTGTAGCGGTTAAAATAATCAAAATATCCTTTAAGTATTTGCAAACCCTTTCCTGCAGAATTACCGTGGGCTGCAGCTGCCTTTTCCCTTCCGATTCCGTTATCTTCGATACATATGACATAGTTGTTTTCTTCATTTTTGATGGCTATTTTCAGTATCCCCTTGTGCTCTGATTGAAGCAGTCCATGCTTGAGCGCATTCTCAACAAATGTTTGCATGCACATTTTTGGCACAAGGCTTTCCATTTCGACACCTGCAGCAATGTCAATACTGAAATCAAAGCGGTCTTTATGCCTGAATTTCTGTATGTCAAGATAGTCCTTCACAAAGTTTATTTCATCCTCCAAGCTACGGGTAAGTTTGTCACTCGACTGCAGAATACTGCGCATCAGGCGCGAAAGTTTCACAAAAAATCTGTACGCCACGTCCTTATCTTCTTTCACTACTGCAGAGGCAATAGAATTTATAGCATTATAAGTGAAATGCGGGTCAATCTGATTCTTAATGCTGAGCAATTGGAACTCTGCCATTTTCTTTTCGTTTTCCTGCATGGCGATCTGTTTCTTTCTTCGTTGATTGGTCAGGGTTACCCCTCCAAAAAACAATACCGAAGCAGCCAACAACACACTTGCAACCCTGAACCAAATTGTCTGATAAAAAGCAGGCTGTATGAAAAAGCTGAACGCTTTTTCCACTGACCATACTCCATCAGTATTGGCTGCTTTAAAACGCAGAGAATATTCACCCGGCTGAAGATTCGTGTAAATGGCCGTGCTTTCATGGTCGGGTGCAGACCAACCTTTGTCATAACCTTCCAGAAAATGGCTGTAGGTGATTCCGGATGGATCGCGCAGGCTGACAGCAGTAAACTCAAAACGTAGATTTTTTTCGTCTTTGGCATATAAAAAAACAGGATGATGCATCTGGTCGTTTTCGAATGGATTCCATTGCATTCTTTCATTCATAAGGGAAACTGAACGAATATATGTTTCTGGTGGAATGGTATTGGTGGAAATCTGTGCGGGATCAATGCGCACCACACGGTCAGAATTGGTGAGCCAGTAGTAACCCTTTGAATCTCTAAAAAAACCATTTTGTCCGGGTTCAATGGCATGGTAACCTTTGTCGGGTCCAACAGTTATGATCCTGACTTCTCCGGTTTGGTAAAAGGTTTTCAAATCGAGCATCAGCAATTCCCTGATAGTGCCAATCAGTAATGCAGAATCACCAACCATGGCAAGGGCCATCACAAGTTTGTCAAGCTTTGGATGGTCAATATTGACAAAGCTTTCATTGTCATATAAGAATAATCCGTGTGGATTGCCAATCCAGATATTGTCGAGATTATCGCGCAGCAACGCATTTCCACCATGTGGAAAGGGCATGCCCGGTGCAGGCATGTGCTGGATTTCGTTGTTCTGAAGAAGGCTAATACCCTTGAACCCTCCAATCCAAACACGCCCCGAACGATCTTTAACTAACGATGTGATGGAATTGCTTCTCCCATTACCTGGCTGTACGTTCCAATGTTCCTGATGTCCTTGATTCAGATGGTATAAGCCTTCCAGTGTGCCAACAAAAATCGAACTGTCACTTGTGTCTTCATAAACATAAAAAGCTACATTTTGCTTCTCAGACTTAATGTCAACAAAGAAATTTGCCCCATCATAACGAAGCAGAGTCTTATTCGTAATCGGCAGATAAACATCTCCGGATTTGGCCCTCAGGCTACCCATGTAGAAATTCATTGCACGATTCTCCTCGTTTAATGATTTGTAATCATCCAGAATTTCAAACTGACCATCACGATACCTTTGAAGTCCCTGTTCATAGGCAGCAAACAGTATGCTTCCGTTTTTGTCCTCTGATACGGACCATACATAATCGTTGATTCCTCCTGGTTTGTGTATAAAATTCAGAATGGCCCTGGATGTATTGCGATACAGTCCTTTTTCTGTTCCTATCCAAAGGTTATTCTCCCTGTCGAGCAGCAGATTGGTGATGATCCCGTGGTCGAATTGCTCTTTAAAAATCTGCCCATTTTCGATTATCATTAGTCTTTGGCTGTCGTTTTCACGGAAAAAGAACCTGCCGGCCTTATCAACTGCAAAGCGGTAGTTTGTATTGGACTTAATTGGAACAACATCGCTATAAATCATCAGAACTGAATCACCGGAAAGCTTGCTGAAATGTGAATCATAGCAAATATAAAGATTTCCATCCTGACCTTTGGTAAACGACTGAATTCCTTCTTTTACATCCAGAATCTTTTTTACTTTACCATTTCGTATTGAATTCAAACCCAAATTAGCTGAACCTGAATATATGGTGCTTGATTGAAGATCATAGAACATTTGAATTTGGTCATTAATTGTTTCCCAATCATTTGGGGAGAAGTATTGCTCTTTTAATATGTACTTGTTTCCGTCAAAATAGTAAGCTTCCAGTTGATTATCCATATTGGTCCTGTAAATAAAAATACTATCACCCTGCTTAACCACCGGTGCAAACAATGCCTTCCTGTTATTAAATATTTCTGTTGGATAAGCAACAAAACCTTGCCCATTAAAAATGGCCAACCCAGATCTGGAGAGTAACAAAATCCTACCTGAAGAATCTTCACTAATATGCTGAACAAATGAATCCGGCAATCCATCCTGAATGGTAAAGTTCGTAAAATGCTTTCCATCAAACCGACTGGCACCTAATTTTGTGCCTATCCAAAGATGCCCTTTGCTGTCCTGAAACAGTGTTGTAACCTGCATCTGAAGCAAGCCATTACGTACGGTGAAATGGTCATAATGCAATTCCTGTGCTATTGCATTGGCATACAGACACAACAATCCAAAAAAAAGGAATATTTTGTGTGCTTTCATCAGGTTAATTTGGCTTCGAGCAAAGTTAAACATTTTAGCATTGGTTGCTACTTTTACTACAGTAACAAGATGCATCAAGCCCTTATGTTTTTTGTTGCCGATACATGATGCAGCTTTCAATCACTTGCCACCACATATTGTTCAATAAATAATAATGATGCAAGGTTGACAAGTCCTTCTGTGTGAATCGCCAGATCTGTCAGATAGTTAGAAGAAAAAACATTGAATCAAAAGAACAAGGGAAACCAGTTCTAATCAATAGGTCACTGCATTATTTCCCGTTTCTAAACACCCCAATCATCCTTACTTCGATAAATCTGGTTAGACAGGATTTAGCCCTTTCGTAAAAAAAAAAAAAACACCGTTCATAATGCAATGGCTACCATTCGTCAGCAATATCTGTCAATTCATACAATAAGCCTCAAAATGTGCAGTATAGCTGAAAATTATTTGGACAAATCATCCTATTTTTAACAAAAATTAAGACGCTTAGGTGTGAGAAGATTTCGTCACATAAGCTGAAATAGAATCAAAACCATCCATTTTGAAAAGAACATTTTTACTCGTTTACAGCATTCTTCTTTTGCCTGTCATGTAAGCTCAAACGCCACAAGGCATTGTTATGCAGGCCATAAAATAAAAGAAAGTCTGAGATGATCAATAAAGAAGAGATAAAAAAATCAACACAAATTCAATCTAATATGAAAGGGAGTATGGTTTTGATCATGATATGCGTAGTGCAACAGATCAGTTTATTCGCCAGTAGCCTTGAAAAAAATCAAGTTCGCTTTTCCGAAAACAAAGGTCAGTTCAGGGATCAGCATGGAAATCCCAATCCTGAGGTGCTGTACATGGCTGATTTTGGTGGGATGAAAGTGTTGATCCAAAAAGACGGATTCAGTTATGAAACCTGCGATGTTATACTACAGTGGGTTGATCCGGTAACAAGAATATGCCACCAAACATTTGCCAACAACGGGAAGAAAAGACAATGACTATGAATGACAAAATGGTTTAAGAATGAATAACAGAATGATAACAAAAGATTTTGTTTAATACCCACCACCTAATTTAAATAAGTTATAATGAAAAGATTATTATTAGTATGTAGTATTTTGATAATTATACAATCATTGGGAGCATTAGGTCAACAATATAATACAGTGCTGTCATGCGGTGGAGTGGGTAAAACCCATATAAATTCAGATAATTTCAGAGCTGTAAATTTAAAAGATAGTCTCACTTACTATTCTTTTAGCAATTTTAATAATCCTAATGAAGAGGCAACTTTTATTGTTACTTTAACTGCTGATCCTCTTTCTCTGGTCAATAACAAAAATCAAGATAATTACACGATAAATATTCAGGATGCTCTTATAAAAATTAATTTGGAGCAAGAAAGATTAATTTCAGAACTAAAGAGAATTGAAAATTTATATCTGGAGCAAAAAAATGTTAAGCACGAGAAACCAATATTCACTATCGAGGCCAAATACAATAAGGTGATAAACGGTTTGGCAATAAGAACAAACACCTTTGTTTTTATTGAATTAAGAAAGCTAAATTTTGTAAAAAATATTGTTAAAGATTTTCAACTTAAAATTGATCTAAATGATGCAATTCATATAATTAATGCAGATAGTGTTTGGTTAACATATGGACTAGAGGGAGATAGTATAAAAATTGGAATTATTGATACCGGAATTGATTATTATCATCCAGATTTAGGGGGTGGTTTTGGGTCAGAATTCAAAGTTTATGGAGGTAAAGATTTTGTTAATGATGACCTCGATCCGATGGATGATAATGGACATGGCACCCATATAGCAGGAATCATTTCTGCAGACGGAGCAATAAAAGGTGTGGCCCCACATTCAAACTTATTAGCTATCAAGGCTTTTGATGATACAGGTTGGGGTAGATGGTGGCATATACTCTCCGCATTAGACTACGCTTTGGATCCTGATGACGATCCGTTAACTAACGATAGAGTCGATATAATCAATATGAGTTGGGGGTCACAAGAGAATCCATATGATGAAACTATATCTAATGCAGTTGAAAATTTAGAAAATACCGGTGTTATATTTGTTGCTAGCGCAGGTAATGGAGGACCAAATTATCGCACATTAAACTCACCTGCTGTTGTCCCGCATGTAATTGCGGTCGGTAATATTACAAAAGCAGATTCAATTAATAACGGAAGTTCAAGAGGTCCGGCGATTTCTAACTTAAGCATCAAGCCTGATCTTGTAGCACCAGGAACTGACATAATTTCAACCAATTTAAATGGAGGATATGTTAGTATGTCTGGCTCATCGATGGCAACGCCAATGGTCAGCGGAGCTGCCGCATTATTGCTGCAGAAACATCCGGAGTGGAGTCCTGAATTAATTAAATCAAAGTTAAAAAATTCTGCAGCTAATATTGGTTATAACCAATTTACGCAAGGAGCAGGGAAAGTAGATGTTTTCAAAGCTGCGAAATCAGAGACTGTTGCTTATCCCTCCTCTATAAACTTGGATGTAATCGAAGGTGACTCAAATAATTTATGCACTTTAAATAAAATAATCAATTTCTATAACTCTGGTAATGACACAGTCAACTATTCTACGTCCTACAATAATCCCGTAGGAGATGGTCTGAACATAATTATTAATAATCCAGACGGAAACGTTAATCCGAATTCAAGTATCCAGTTAAACTTAACATTTAATTTTGATTTAACATTAATCCCCAGTCTTGATTTATCAAATCCAAATTGGCTGCCTTATACGGGGTCAATAAAGATTTATTCAAATATTGATACAAGTGAAATCTCGGTTCAACGGATAAAACAGGTGGGGAATTATAGTTTTCATACTTTAGCTATATGAAAACGTATGATATTTTAAAGCACTTGTTACCGGAGGAGTTACTTACCTATTTTGATTTAGTAGATATCAGGGAACAGGATGGCAAATTGGTATTCTGTTTGGATGAGAAACAACAAATACCGGAGTATTTTCCACCCGGTGACTATGAAGCCAAGAGTTTCACAGAGGGCAAGAGCCTACACGATTTTCCATTACGTGGAAAAGCAGTTATCCTGTATGTAAGACGACGCAAATGGCTCGATAAGAGTACCGGAAAAGTGCTCACAAGCTCTTGGGATTTAAGCACACAGGGCACTAAATACACCAAAGAATTTGGTGCTTTTTTAAAAGAATTGGTTAGATAATTATGCTGTTAGTGCCAACAGTGTTGGCAAGTACTATCAGGTTGATGGTAACACACTGGCAAAGCATTATAAAGATTCTATGAGTGGGTTCAGGCAATGGGCACAGAAACAGCACGCAGAAGAATGGGTTGTATTCCCTG
>Ga0351861_1022_pt1 | contig 36716 bp, 27 predicted proteins | sample BONcelHFGM3001F9_FD_206795 | JGI IMG/M metagenome (GOLD analysis project Ga0351861, IMG submission 206795) | Enriched cells from coal bed in the Powder River Basin, Montana, United States - BONCAT cells FGM rep2 HSBNCT.FGM.300.1.F9 ...
TTACAGCTTTCTGTTGAACTAAATAATGATAAAATTACTGGAGATAAAGTTATTTCTATACTTAATGAGCAAATAAATGAAATAAATCAGGAAAAAAATTATATTAAAAGCATAACAGAACGTTTTAATTCAAAGGGCTTTTATGATTGGAGTGGGATTCGTTATTTTCTTTTCGAATATAATTTACACTTACAGGAACAATCTAAAACAGAACGCCCTAAAATTTTTTGGCCTGAATTTTCTGAAGTCCCATCCGATTTTATTTCAGTGGAGCATATTTATCCTCAGCAACCGAAAGATACATATTGGAAAGAAAAATTCAAAGGCTACAATAAAAAACAAAAAAATTCCCTGCAAAATTCTTTGGGAAATTTATTACCACTATCAAAACCTAAAAATTCTAGTTTGTCAAATAAACCATTTCCTGATAAAAAAGGTAGGCCCAATTCAACTGGTGGATATCAGTTTGGTTGTTATGCTGAAAATGAAGTAGCTATTGTTAATGATTGGACACCTGAACAAATACTTGATCGAGGTATAAAAATGCTTAATTTTATGGAAAAACGTTGGAAGATAATCTTCGTTGATATATCACACAAAAAACACTTTTTGGGACTTGATTTTATGAAGTAAAACCAGAAAAAATCACTTAAAAGTATTGTATTAATTGGCTTCATGTGATATTCTCTCTTTATAGAGATGTGGTAGACGCAATCTACCACATCTCTATTTTATTTTGGAAATTTTTAGTATAGTAAAAATTCGAGAAAGAAAGATGATATATGCTGGGTTTTAATATCGACATTGAAAACAAAAACATAAAAGATACACTAAACGAACTCCAGGGGAAACTATCTGATTTAACCCCTGTAATGAGAATTATATCAGAGACTATGCACAATGCCGTTATGGAAAACTTCGAAACGGAAGGGAAAAGACTTTCGGGCGGTAAATGGACTGGCCTTTCTGATGCGACAATAAAAAGAAGAGAGAAAAGTGAAGTCCGTATCAGAGATGAAGACGGAAAGCATGTAAAATATAAACGAGGAGATAAGAAAGGCCAGTATAGAACCAGGAAAGTAAAACCCACATGGCCTGGTAAAATCCTCCAAGAGTCAGGGCTGTTGATGGATTCATATCGGCAGATTATGATGAAACTTCTGCCATGGTTGGAACTAATAAAATTTATGCCTCTACTCATCACTTCGGAGACCCCCGGAAGAAACATACCAGAGAGAGCTTTCCTGGTTCTGACAGATGAAGACATGGATAAAATTGAAGATGATATAAGGAATTTCCTCGAACCGTAACAGTGATTACTTCAATTCACCTGTTTTATAGTAATGTACTATGGCAGGATTTTCATTTTTTTAGAGAGAATTACAAAGTAATCTGATAGAGGAGATTCTTTGATGTTTTTAAGACTACAAACAATAACAATAATTTTATTATTCCTGTCAATAATTGTTTCCTGTGCTTTTGCAAACTGGGAAGATGATTATAAAATTATGCATAAAGAGGAAGTAAAAAGGAAAGAAGCTAGTGACTGGAATATAAAAGGAGTATATTTACATAATCAAGGTAAATATCAGGAAGCTATTGAATGTTTTGACGAAGCTCTGGATCGTGTCGATGAATATGCAGAAGCATGGTATAACAAGGGAAATACTTTATGTAAACTCGGACAAGGTGAAGAGGCTATTGAATGTTATAACAAAGCTTTAGATATTGCTCCAGGTGATATTGGTATATTGAATAATAAGGGAATTATTTTATATTTACAAAAGAAATATAATGAAGCTTTAGAGTGTTTTGATAAAGCTATAAAAATTAATACACATTATACTAATGCCTGGGATAATAAAGGATGGGTATTATATGACCAGGGAAAATACACTGAGGCAATTGAATGTTTCGATAAGGCTATAACTCTGGCTCCAGTTCACGCTGACGACTTGGATAATAAAGGTTGGGAATTATATAACCAAGGAAGATGGACTGAGGCAATCGAATATTTCAATAAGTCTACAGCCTTGACTTCAATTCTTGCTGACGCCTGGAATGGTAAAGGGGCTTCTTTATCCGCTCAGAAAGAATATGAAAAGGCTATTAAGTGTTTTAACAAAGCTCTAGATCTTGACCCAGATGTTGATGGTGCTAAAGAAAACAGAAAAAAAGCCATAAAGGCTTTAGAGAAGTAAAATCAGGAAATTCCACAGAAATAAATTTTTCTGCATCCTGTAGAATAATCGGCTGACCTGATGAAAAATGGATTGTGATAAATGACAAAAATTAATTATAGTTATTGAGACTATTAATTAATTTCCATTCCTAACGAAAATATAGTCCCATGACGCGTTACGATACTCTTGAATTTAGCCTGTGAACCTTATCCATTAAAAATTTTCTCTCTTCAAAGGTAAACCATTCACCGACATAATATTGATAGGATGTATTATGAGTGAGAGGATCACTTAAATCAGACTTAATTTTTGTAAAATCACAGCTTCCCGGAACAGGTGAAAAAACAGAAAGATTATTTTTAAGTCCAAGTTTAAATATATAATCAATAGTTTTATCTACTTCATGAAAAGTCTGTCCGGGGATGGCCATCATGGTATAAATTCTTATATCTTTTTTAGAAAATCCTTCTCTGTAAAGATTGTCAAGAGCAGACTCGAACTCGTAAATTTTTACTTTATTTCCGGTTAAAATCCGAATATTTTCATCTACTGTTTCAAGACTTAAATTAATGATTTTAAAGCCTGCTTTCCGTAACAGCCCGGCCATAGTAAGATCAATAAATCCGGAATGAACTCCGTTTGGCGTATGAAATTTCAGATATTCACGTGACACTTCTTCAAGTATAGTTTTTATACCGGGATTCAAAAGAAGGGCATCATCATAAAAAGCAAAATCAGATATGTTGCAGCTCTTTTTTATAAATTTAATTTCCGAAATTACTTCATAAGGGTTTCTTGATACAAAAGAGGGATCAAGTTTTTTTGAAGCACAGTAGGTGCAGTTATAGGGACAGCCTTTTGAAGTCACTATAGAAGCATAATCCAGTTTTTCATAATGAGAATAATCAGGAGAAAAAGGGCCGTAAAAGGTATGGTTTATACCTGTATAGGTTTCGAGAAGGTAAAGGAATTCCGACATATTGGAACCGGGAAAAACAACAGCTCGTGAATGTATTTTTGCAAAATCAGAACAGACTGTGGCATAAATACCTCCTAAAATAACAGGAATGGAGGGATACTTCTCTTTTAACATTGATATGGCAAGATGGACTCCAGGATACCAGTAGGTCATTCCTGATGTTACAAGTATAATATCAGGATGGGGAATTTTCTTTAAATCATTTAAAAAAGCTTCCAGAGAAATTCCATATCTTTTATAATATCTCGGTATTTTTTTATATAACGCAGGTTTTTCTATAATTTCACTTTCAAATTTGCCTGTACCGTAATCTCTGCCTTTTTTTATTACTGACTCATGGTTTCTATCAAGACAGTCAATCAAATATACATTATATCCGTTTCTCCTGAGAATCGATGAAATATTAAGGAGTCCCAGAGGTTTCATCCATAGATCATAGGCTTTAAAATCTATAATCCATGGATTTACAAGAAGAATGTTTATATGGTTATTTTTACCATTACAGTTATTTATCATGTTTTTTTATTCGTGAAAACCATTTTATTATCCTTTTAGACTCATAATAAACTATTGACACTATAATATATTCATGGAATAATAGAATCATAATGAGTCATTTTTTGATGCATAAAGGGGTGATTTATAATGAAGCAAATTACAATAAGAGGGGTACCCAGAGAAGTAGAAGAAATAGTGAAAGAAGAAGCTAAAAGAAAAGGCATAAGCCTCAACAAAGCATTTATATCAGTGCTTGAAAGCGCATCAGGAATTAAGACAAAAAACAGGAAGGAAAAAGCTATATATCATGATTTAGACCATCTGGCAGGCCTGTGGTCAGATGAAGAATCAGAAGATTTCATGAAAAATCTTGAAAATCAAAGAAAAATAGATGAGGAATTATGGAAAGAAATAGAATAATACTTGATACTTCAGCTTATTCTGCTTTTTTAAAGGGGAAAAGTTACATTAAACATTCATTACAAAAAGCATATGAAATATATATAAACCCTGTTATACTCGGAGAATTATTATCTGGTTTTATAAAGGGAAAAAAAGAGCATGAGAACAGAGGAATCCTTCAGGACTTTCTATCCTCATCCAGGGTACATATAATTGATATAGATGAAGAGACATCAGAAAGATATGCAGTAATAAAAAGCTATCTTACTATGGAAGGTACCCCAATACCTGCAAATGATATCTGGATAGCTGCTTCTGCCATGCAGTACGGGTTAAAAGTATTAACTACAGATCAACATTACCTTAAAGTCCCTCAAATTATTGTAGAATATTACGAAATTTAATCAGGAGGTTTAACCATGCAAATAATTGATGCTACAGGCAAGCCATGTCCTCAGCCTGTAATAATGACAAAAGATGGCCTTGCAAATATCACGGAAGGACAGATAGCAGTAATTGTAGATAATCCCATATCAAGAGATAATGTAGAAAGATTTGCCATAAGCCAGGGTTGTTCTGTTATCATTCAGGAAAAAGATAATTTATTTCATTTAATTATTACAAAAGGTTCACAGACAATCTCTGATTATAAAATCTCGGAAATCTGTGACTGTCAGGTATCTTTCCCGGCAAAAAAAAGCGGAATCTTATTCTACATAGCTTCAGACCAGGCAGGTATTGGAGCTGAAGAACTGGGACATATTTTAATGAGGGCCTTTATTAAAACTATAAAAGATTTAGATGAAAGGCCTGAAAAAATAATTTTCCTTAATTCAGGTGTAAAACTATCATGTAAAGGTTCTAAAGTTATAGAAGATATAAAAGAATTAGAAAAATCTGGTATAAAGATATTATCATGCGGAACATGTCTGGATTTTTACGGTATTAAAGAAGATTTAGAGGCAGGAACAATTTCAAATATGTATGAAATACTTTCTTCTTTACAGGAAGCACAAAAGGTAATAAGACCGTAATGATATATCTTGATAATTCTGCCACATCATTTCCAAAACCTCCCTGTGTAATAGAAGCCATAGGAGACTATTTGAAACATACGGGAGCCAGTTCCGGCAGATCGGGACATAAACCTGCTCTGAAGGCAGCAAGAATGGTCTTTTCCTGCAGGGAAAAACTTGCCGGACTGTTTAACATCAAAGATTCTTCAAGGGTAGTTTTTACTTCAGGTGCCACAGAATCTCTGAATACTGCCATATCAGGTCTTATGGAAGAGGGAGATGAAGTGGTAACAACTACTATGGAACATAATTCTGTCATGAGACCTTTAAGATACCTTGAAAAAACAAAATCTATAAGGATAAAATTTCTGAACATGAATGAACTGGGTGCCATAAAAAAAGGGGAAATTAAAGAAAAAATAACAGAAAAAACAAAACTTATAATAGTAAATCATGTATCAAATATTACCGGTTCTATTGTTCCCCTGGAATATTTCAGAGATATTAAGAAAAATGCCCTTTTACTTGTAGATGCAGCCCAGTCTGCAGGAATTCATCCAATGGATGTAGAGAAATATGGTATAGATCTCCTGGCCTTTACAGGACATAAAGGGCTACTTGGAGTTACAGGTACAGGAGGACTTTATGTAAGAGAAAACATTCGGATAAAACCTTTAAAATTCGGAGGTACAGGAAGTTTATCCGAGAAGGAAGAACAGCCTGATTTTTTCCCGGACAAAATGGAGTCAGGCACTCTTAATACTACAGGAATTGCAGGATTGAATGCATCTCTTGATTTCATATTAAATAAAGGTATAGAGAATATCATGTCCCATGAAAGAAAACTTTCTGAATATTTTATGGAAAAAATTAATAGTATTGATGAAATTATCCTCTATGGCCCACGAGAGGCAGAAAAAAAACTGGCTGTTTTTTCAATAAATATAAAGGACAGAGATCCTGCAGAAACAGGTTTTATACTTGACAGAAAATATGATATTTATGTAAGGGCCGGTCTGCACTGTTCTCCTTCTGCCCATAAAACAACAGGAACCTACCCGAAAGGAACAATCAGAATAAGTTTCGGATATTTTAATTCCTTTGATGATATAGATTTTTTAGTAACATCCCTCAAAGAGATAATTAAAACATGAAGAATGAAAAATGTGTGGCCCTCTTTAAATCAATCCATGAAGTCCTTAAAGTAGAAGAAATATTACAGAAAGAAGACATATACTGTGATATAATACCATTACCGAGGAATATAAGTAAAAGCTGTGGTATGGGAGTCGTGTTTATCTGTAATGATCTGAAAAAAATAAAGGATAAATCTGCTGAGAATAACATTGAACCACAGTATTTTTACAGATTACAGGAAGGGCAGTTTCAAATTATGCCCTGAAGGTGGTGAAAGAAATGACAAAACCTCTAACTCATTTTGCAAAAGCAGCAGGCTGAGCAGCAAAAATAGGTCCGTCGGACCTGCATAATATAATTAAAGACCTGCCGCTTATGTCTGATCCAAACCTTATTGTAGGTATAGAAAACTCAGATGATGCAGGTGTTTATAAATTGACTGAAGAAATCGCACTTATTCAGACAGTGGATTTTTTCACACCCATAGTAGATGACCCATATATGTTCGGTCAGATTGCAGCAGTCAATTCTATGAGTGACATATATGCCATGGGTGGAAAACCTCTTACTGCCATGAATATTGTATGTTTTCCCATAAAAGAACTGCCTGGAGAGATTTTAAAGAAAATACTCCTGGGAGGCATGGAAAAAATAAGAGAAGCAGGAGCAATCCTTGTTGGAGGACACAGTGTGGAAGACTCTGAGATTAAATATGGCCTGTCTGTTACAGGAACAGTTCATCCTGACAGGGTTATTGCCAATAATGGTGCAAAAAAGGGCGATAAACTCATACTTACAAAACCTCTCGGGACAGGTATAATATCTACTGCCATAAAAGCAGGCATGGCTTCTTCTGAAGCTATAGAAGAAATTACTCTATCTATGTGTACTTTAAATAAAAAAGCAGGTGAAATTATGCAGCAGGTGGGAGCAAATGCCTGCACTGATATAACAGGCTTCGGCCTTATAGGACATTTACTTGAAGTTTTAAGAGCAGGTAATGTCGGTGCAATCCTCTATCATGACATGGTGCCGGTATTTTCAGAAGCTCTCACTTATGCAGAAATGGGTCTTGTGCCGGCAGGAACCTATCTGAATAAAAATTATTATTCCTGCAGTGTCATTACAGACAGTGATATATCAATCTTTAAACTGGATCTCCTCTATGATGCACAGACATCGGGAGGTCTTTTAATATCCTTACCTGAGGAAAAAGCTATGGTTTTTAAAGAAAAATTTAAAACCTGTGAGATTATAGGAGAAATAATAGAAGAACGTCAGGGAAAAATTATCTTAAGACATAGTTAAGGAATGGAAATTTATTAATAGTATCTTTCCTCGCGTAACGCGTTACGCGTTACGCGTCACGATTTAATATATTTGAGACAGTTATTTAATTGTCATTCCTAAGTGAATAGAAATAGAAACTCCTTCCCTCTGTTCACTATAAACTGATAAAATTATGACAAAAATTTTAAAAGCTCAATATAAAGACAAAGAACTTGAAAACAGAGCAGAAATAAAATATGGATTATTTACAATTTTTGCAATAATATGTGTTTTAATCTGCGGTTTTGTAATTACATATAAAGAGGGAATAAACAGAGACAGAGAATTGAGAACAAATTTAATATCCAGAGCAAGACTTGCCGGTGCTTCCATAGGACTGGATAAATTAAATAAACTCAAAGGAAATCTGTCGGATTTAAACAGTCCTGATTATAAATTTTTAAAAGAAAAAATTATTTCTATTCGCTCAATGGAATGTGACATCAAATTTATTTATTTACTCGGCCTTCGTAATGGAAAGGTATTTTTCTTTATGGATTCAGAGCAGGAGAACTCTCCAGATTATTCTCCGCCAGGTCAGATATATGATGAAGCAAGTGAGCCTCTTAAGGAAATATTTACCGGTAAAAAACCTTTTTGTGAAGGCCCTCTTCCCGATAGATGGGGAGTATGGGTAACAGGTTTCATACCGATAATTAATCCTCATACAGATGAAGTTATAGCTATATTCGGAATGGATATAGACGGAAAAAACTGGAACCATCTTATCAATACCAGCCGCCTTACATCTGTAAGTGTTACAGCTATAATAACCCTGTTATTCATTGTTTTTTTTATTTTTCAGCACATATCAAGAAAAACATCTATAAAGATAATCTCCTCTGAAAAAAAATATCATGCCCTTTTCAGTGAAATATTAAGCGGTCTCTGCCTTTACAGGGTAATTACAGATGAAAGTGGCAATCCGGTAGATTTTCAATTCCTGGATGTCAACCCTGCCTTTGAAAAACTTACAGGAATTAAAAAGGAAGATATAATAGGAAAAAGCCGTATTGAAATCATGTCAGATATAGATGACTGGCTTAACATATTTAATGAAGTTTATCTCACAGGTAAACCTGCTCATTTTCAAAAATATTACCATAAGTTCAATAAATATTTTGATGTAATAGTCTACAGTCCTCAACCAGATCACCTGGCAGTCAATTTCAATGATATTACAGAAAGTAAAGAGTCAGAGAAAGCTTTAAGAGAAAGTGAAGAAAAATTCAGATCCATAAGTATATCTGCCCGGGACGCAATTATAATTATGGATAACACAGGTAACATATCCTGCTGGAATCCTGCGGCAGAAAACATATTCGGCTATAAAGAAGAAGAAATACTGGAAAAAAATCTTCACTATACTCTGGCTCCTGCATACTATAATAAAGATTTTTCCGCAGCTTTTGGCATATGGCAGAATACAGGTCAGGGAAATGCTATAGGCAAATTAGTAGAATTAAAAGCTTTGAAGAAAGACGGAAATGAAATTGAAATAGAACTTTCCCTGTCATCTGTTAAACTTGGTGATACATGGCATGCCATAGGTATTGTCCGGGATATTACAGAGAGAAAAAAAGTTCAGAAAGAACTCAAAAAAGCCAAAGATGCAGCAGAAGCAGCAAGTATTGCAAAAGGACAATTTCTTGCCAATATGAGTCATGAAATCAGGACTCCTATGAATGGAATTATTGGTATGACAGATTTACTCTTAGATACGGAACTGACAGATAATCAGAGAGAATTTGCCATTACTATAGAAAAATCAGCAGATTCACTGCTCACTCTCATAAATGACATTTTAGATTTTTCCAAAATAGAATCAGGGAAACTGGAACTTGAAATACTTGAATTTGATTTAAGAGGGGCAGTAGAAGATGTAGTGGATATGCTTGCAGTAAAAGCCTTTGAAAAAAAACTTGAATTTGCTTATTTAATCTACAGCAATGTACCTGAAATGTTATGGGGAGATCCCGGAAGAATAAGGCAGATTCTCATTAACCTTACAGGGAATGCCCTTAAATTTACAGAAACAGGAGAAGTGCTCATAAGTATAAAACTTGAAGAAGATAATGATCCCTATGTTAAAATAAGATTTTCTGTCAGTGATACAGGTATAGGCATACCGGAAGATCGTATAAAAAGTCTCTTTCAGTCCTTTTCACAGGTAGATGGTTCTACTACAAGAAAATACGGCGGTACAGGCCTCGGGCTTGCTATCTCAAAATATCTTTCAGAGATGATGGATGGAGAAATAGGAGTAGAAAGCAAAGAAGGTAAAGGATCAAATTTCTGGTTTACAGCAAGGTTTAAAAAGCAATCAGGAGAGAGGCCTCCCACTATCAAAATAGATGATATAAAAGGTACAAAAATACTTATTGTAGATGATAATAAAACCAACCGTTTTGTTCTCAGGGAGCAGTTCCGTTTATTCGGATGTGACTATGAGGAGGCAGAAAATGGTATTACTGCTCTTAAAATGCTTGATGAGGCAGTAGAAGCAAATAATCCTTTCAAGGTTGCAATTATAGACCTGCAGATGCCGGAAATAGATGGTATAATGCTCGGGAAATTGATTAAAGAGGATGCAAAAATCACAGAAACCATTCTTATTATGTTAAGCTCCCTGGGAAGTACAGAAGATGCCATATCCATGAAAGAAACCTTTGCTGCATATCTTACAAAACCTGTAAGACAATCACAGCTTTACAGATGTCTTACAGAAGCAATGGGGATTAAATCTGCCAGAACTGAAATTAAAGTCAGTCCCATAACTTCTGTTATTTCAGATGAGATAAAACAGAGAATTAGAATTCTTCTGGCTGAAGATAATATTACAAATCAGAAAGTGGCTTTAAGAATTCTCGAAAAAATGGGATATCGCGCCAATGCAGTGGCAAACGGGAAAGAAGTCCTGAAAGCTATGGAAAACATCCCCTATGATTTAATTCTTATGGATGTACAGATGCCTGAGATGGATGGCCTGACTGCCACGTCAATCATCAGAGATAAAGAAAAAGGCCTGGAAAAACATATACCAATTATAGCTATGACTGCTCATGCAATGAAAGGCGATCGTGAAAGATGCATAGAAGCAGGAATGGATGATTATATAACAAAACCGGTGAGGCCAAAAGAACTTCTTAAAGTTATGGAACATTTTATAGACAGAGAGAAAAAACCTTCTGATTATAAACCTGATTATGAGAAAGAAAGGGAGAAAGAACATAAAATTTATGACAGTAAAGCCTTTCTGGAACGTATTGACGGTGATAAGGAATTCGAAAAAGAAATTCTGGGAATGATTTTAAAAGACATACCTGATAATATTGAAGAGTTAAGTAAATCTATAGAAAAAGGGGATCTGTCTCATATATCCCATTTCGTCCATACAATCAAAGGTATGGCAGCAACTATTAATGCAAATTTATTAAAAGAAGCAGCATGGACATTTGAATATTCATGTAAAAAAGGAGAAATAAATATAGAGCTTTTTGAAAATCTTAAAGAGGAATTTGAAAAATTGAAAAGATTTCTAAATAAAAAAGATATTGAATAACAGGTCGGCCTTCACTAAGTGGTTGTCGAGAAATAACCCCATAATATTTACAGTCTATATCGTTACGCGTTACGCGTAACGCGTAACGCGTGACGCGAGGATGATAACCGTTCTAACAATTTGCCAGGGTTATTTTCTTACAGTCTCTAAAAGGCTGGCAAAAATAGAAAGGAACATAACACTTGATTGATCTTAAAGGTAAAACAGAAGAAGAACTATCTGATTTTTTTATTTCCACAGGAGAAAAATCTTTTCGCGGAAAGCAGTTATATCAATGGATTTATTATAAAAAAGAAAGTGATTTGTCTCAGATGACAAATATAAGTAAAGAACTCAGAGAAAAGCTAAAAAAAATTGCTTTTATATCAGATATAAAAATGCTTGACAGGCAGATTTCTGAGAATAGAAATACTGAAAAATATCTTTTTGAATTATCTGACAGAAACCTTATAGAAACAGTTTTAATGAGGTATGAAGAAAATCACTCATCCAAACGTATAACTCTCTGTATATCGACTCAGGCAGGCTGTGCTCTCAAATGCAGTTTCTGTGCATCAGGTCTGACGGGGCTTGTAAGAAATTTAACACATGTAGAGATAGTGGATCAGGTTATTCAGGTGCAGAAATTGCTCTCAATGTCAGGCGAAAGAATTGGAAATATTGTGATTATGGGTATAGGAGAACCTCTTGCAAACTACGATAATCTTATAAAAGCAGTAAATATGATAAAATATTCTCATGGCATAGGAATAGGCCGTAAAAACATTGCTATCTCCACATCAGGTCTTGTACCTGCCATAAAGAAGCTTGCCCATGAAGGACTCGGATGTAAACTGGCCGTGTCACTTCATGCCTATAATAATCAGATAAGATCTAAATTAATGCCCATAAATAACACATATCCCATAGAAGAATTACTTGAAGCCTGCAGATATTATCAGGAAGTGACAGATGACAGAATAACCTTTGAATATGTTCTCATAAAGGGGCTTAATGACAATCTCTCAGGTGCCAGAAAACTGGCAAAGATGCTGAAAGGACTGAAATGTATAATAAACCTTATACCACTTAATCCTGTAGACCATTTCCCTTACAGTCCGGCAAATATACTGACTGCCCAGGGTTTTCTCATGGAAATAGAAAAATACGGTATAAATGCAACTCTGAGAAATGAAAGAGGAAGAAGTATAGATGGTGCATGCGGCCAGTTAAGGGCAAAACATAGAGGAGAATTTTTAACGGAATAATGTTATAATATATCTGGTTGTCGAGAAATAACCTCATCATATTTACAGTCTATATCGTGACGCGTAACGCGTGACGCGTGACGCGATGATGATAGCCGTTTTAATAATTTGCCAGGGGTATTTTCTTACAGTCTCTCAGGTGATGCATTAGAGTGATTCTGTATTCACTCACTATTCACTGTTAAAAATGAGGCCGTACTATGAAGATAGACAGAGAAAGTTTGATAGAATTAATCATTGCAGTTCTCACAGGAACAATAGTATATATAATAACAGTATTAATAAAATATCCTGTAGCAGATCCATTGTTACTCTCTATGATAACAGGAATTACCATCAGAACAGTAACAGGGAAAAAAAATACTTCCCGAAGTTCATCAAATCTTCCTTCTCTCATATTTATACCTGCCGGCATAGTTTTTTATGCAGCAAGAAATTTAAATTTTATAAAATTTGCAAAGGTAGAGATAAGTATGATTATACTGTTACTGGTTATAATTCTTGTATACTTTACAGTAATATTAATACTGGGAAAACTATTAAATCAGAAAAAACAGATAACCTATCTGACTGCAACAGGTTCTGCCATATGCGGAGCTTCAGCCATTACAATTACTTCCCCTGCTGTGGAAGCAGAAGCGGATGACGTATCAATCTCATTATTATCTGTAGCTCTCGCAGCTTTCGTAGGGTTATTTGTTATTCTTCCATTCCTCGGCATACTCTTTGATGTAAATAATACAGTTTATTCTCTATTATCTGCATCGGTATTGCAGTTTACAGGTTTTGTCAGGGCTGCTGTTACAACTATACCTTATTTGAAAAGAGATATGGATGTAAAAGATTTACTGTCTCTTGCCATGTCAGTTAAAGCTGTAAAATACCTTGGTTTACTCATAGCTATACCTCTTTTTGCCAGTATGACAAAGAGAAAATTCTATATACCATGGTTTCTATGGGCTTTTCTTTTCTCTGGAATAATTTCTACATGGTTTTACTCTGTTAATAAAATATTTCATGAAAATATGATGAACGTTATAGAGCCGGTATACAATATTTCCTGGTCTATAGCCATGACATCAATAGGCTTAAATGCTGATATAAGTAAATTATTAAGCAACAACGGGACAAAAGCACTCATTATGGCTTTTGCAGGTTTTATTGCTGCAACAGGAACATTTTTCATAGGATTATATATTATTCACTTATTTTAAGGAAAAATAAAATGGATAAAAAATATACACAGACAAGCCTGAAAAACAACATTATAATAGCTTTTTTATTAATCATAATACTCTGGGGAGTATCTATTACAGGTATTCTTCAGCATGTAATGGAGACAACATTGATAGGCCAGGGATTGGATAGTATTATTATTCAAAAAATCAGCAGAAATTTTATATTTATCAGTACAGGTCTTACAATGGCAGGTATTTTCACTGGATTAGTCATTGCTATTATAATCTCAACCGGTATTACGAGACCTCTGAAAATATTAAATAAAGCAGTAGAAAAAATTGCTGATGGAGATTTTAATGTAAAGGTAAATATAGAAACAGGAGATGAAATAGGAAATTTAGCTGACTGTTTTAATAAAATGGCTGAAAATCTTCAGAAAACAACTGTCTCAAAAGAATTTATGCAAACAGTTTTCAACAGTATAAGTGATTCTGTATGTGTTATAAATACAGATGATTTTAAAATAATAGAAGTAAACAAGGCTTTTTTAAATACATTAAAACTGAAAGAAGAGGATGTTATAGGAAAAACCTGTTATGAGACAACTCATTACATAAGTGCTCCCTGTAATACTCCTGACCATATCTGTCCTTTAATGGAAACAATAAAAACAGGCAATTATTCCTCGGCAGAACATATACATTATAACAAAAATAAAGAAAAAATATATGTAGAAATCATAACTACTCCCATAAAAAATGAAAAAGGTGAGATACATCAGGTAGTTCATACTGCAAGGGATATTACAGAAAGAAAAGTGGGAGAAGAAAAATTCAAAAAAGCTATGGAAGAAGTTAACAGGCTGGCTATAGAAGCAGACGCAGCCAGTAAAGCAAAAAGCGAATTCCTTGCTAATATGAGCCATGAAATACGTACTCCTATGAATGGTATAATAGGCATGACAGGCCTGTTACTGGATACGGAACTCTCAGACGATCAGAGAGAATTTGCCGTGGCAGTAAAATCATCTGCCGAATCACTTCTTAACCTGATCAATGATATACTTGATTTTTCAAAAATTGAAGCAGGGAAACTGGATATTGAAATAATTGACTTTGATCTCAGACTGATGGTAGAAGATACTTTAGATATACTTTCAGTAAAGGCTAATGAAAAAAAACTCGAACTGGCATGTTTAATAGATCATAACGTAATCTCCTCAGTCAGAGGTGACCCGGGAAGAATCCGTCAGATTCTGCTCAATCTCACAGGCAATGCCATTAAATTTACTGAAAAGGGAGAAGTAATAATAAGAGTTACACAGGAAGAAGAACTTGAACATACTGTTAAATTACGTTTCTCTGTAAGTGATACGGGAATAGGTATTTCTACTGATAACATGGACAGATTATTTAAATCTTTTTCTCAGGTTGATGGTTCTACAACCAGAAAATATGAAGGAACAGGCCTGGGACTTGCCATATCAAAAAAGATTACGGAAATGATGGGTGGTAATGTAGGAGTGGAGAGTAAAGAAGGTGAAGGTTCCACTTTCTGGTTTACAGTTCTTTTAATGAAACAGGAGAAAGATGAAACACCTGTCATAAGCTCAAGAAAACTCGAAGGCTGCAGGATATTAATAGTAGATGATAATAAAACAAATCGTTTTGTATTAAGAGAACAACTGAAATCTTTCGGCTGTCTTACAGAAGAGGTTTCAAATGGTTCTGAAGCATTATCCTTACTGAAAAAAAGGGAAGAAGAAAAAAATCCTTTCCAGATTGCCATTATTGATATGTTAATGCCTGAGATGGACGGAGCAACACTTGGAAAGAAAATCAAAGAGGATTCTCTTTTTGATAAAATCGTAATGGTTATGCTGACTTCAAGGGCAATAAAAGGAGATGCCAGACTTATGAAAGAAACAGGTTTCTCTGTTTATCTCAATAAGCCTGTAAAGTCAAAACAGCTTCAAAACTGTCTGGAACTGGCCCTGAGCGGTAAAATAGAGATTTTAGAAAAAATTCCATCACAGATAATTACCAGACACAGTATATTAGAAGCAAAAAAACAGAACTTTCGAATTCTTCTGGCTGAAGACAATATTATAAACCAGAAGGTACTATTAAGGATACTTGAAAGAGCCGGTTACAGAGCAGATGCTGTTACCACAGGTAAAGAAGTTTTATCTTTAATAGAACTTATCCCATATGACCTTATATTTATGGATATTCAAATGCCGGAAATGGACGGATTTACCGCAACTTCACTCATAAGAGAAGAAGAAAAAAAAGAAGGACGTAAACACATAGCAATTATAGCAATGACAGCTCATGTAATGAAAGGTGACAGAGAAAAATGCCTTCAGGCAGGTATGGATGATTACATATCCAAACCTGTGCAGCCGGAAGAAATTTTTAAAATTATCGAAGGTTTTATTGATAAAGAAAAAGTAGTAACAGAAAAAAAACCTTTAAAAACAGAAACATTGGAAAAAGAAATTTATGACAGGAAAGCTTTTATGAAGCGCATAGGAGAAGATGAAGAATTTGAGAAAGAAATTCTGGATACAATTATAACAAAATTACCTGTTCATATTAAAGATACAGAAAAAGCTATGGATAAAGGGGATATTTCTACTTTACTATATCTTGCCCATACAATTAAAGGTATGGCAGCAAACATTAATGCAGAATCACTTAGATATACTGCAATGGAATTTGAACATTCCTGTAAAGAAGGACATATAGAAAAAAAATTTCTGGAAAAATTGAATAATGAACTGGAAAAATTGAAACTATTTATTTATAATAGTGACGAGTGAAAAACTTCTTATTGTTATAGAGAAAATAACCTCATCATATTTCGTGACGCGTAACGCGTGACGCGTAACGCGAGGATAATAACCGTTCTAACAATTTGCCAGGGTTATTTTCTTACAGTCCCTTAATGCATAATCTCCACATTGGATAAAGGTTCTGACCATATTATCGATCTTTCCCTGAGAGCCTCTTCAAAAATCTTGAGAAATTTTTCGCCAGATCGTTGAATTTTACCTGATTGATTGAGGAAAACATGTTTTGTACTGCCTCTGGCAAGAAGTTCTCCTCCCGGATAGGAATAGATATTATGTAAAAAACTTATAGAAGCTCTTGTCAGTTCATGAATTGATATTTCTATCCTTACCATTTCATCATAACGGACAGGTTTTAAATAATCACAGGAAGCATGAGTTACTGGAAGCATAATTCCTTCTTTCTCAAAGTCTTTATATGAAACACCGCATCTCCTGAGAAACTCCCCTCTCCCTATTTCAAACCATATAAAATAATTGGCATAATATACTACCCCCATCTGATCTGTATCTTTATAGGTTGCACGAACAACTGTATTTGAAACAATCCCTTTCGGAAGATTAAATTGTGACTGCATATATTTCTCCCTTTCGTAACGCATGACGCCTGGTAAGATAATTCGTGACGCGTGACGCGTGACGCGTGACGCGAGGTAAGTAAGCAGTGAATAAGGAAGCCTTTCCACTAACTGCCATGACCGGGTGGTCACAACGAAGCATGAGAATGTATTTTCGCATTACGCATCACGATTCTCATATAAAATGCTCACTACATAAACTCATATTTTACTTTATATCAGAGAAAAAGGCAAAGATTTTTTTTAAAAATTTCATATGTTACCTGAATGTTACTTTAATATTATTTCTATGTACATAAAATTGTGTATAACCACGCTTGTCACGCGTCACGCGTTACCCGTCACGAACATAAAGGAGGCATATTAATGACAGAAATCCCTTTAGAATCATATTTAAAAAAATATTTCGGCTATTCCACTTTCAGGGAGGGTCAGAAAAATATTATAGAAAAAGTTCTATCAGGTCAGGATCTCCTGATAATAATGCCTACGGGGAAAGGCAAATCACTATGTTATCAACTGCCTTCCCTGTTACTTCCCGGACTGACCGTTGTTATTTCACCTCTCATAGCACTGATGAAGGATCAGGTAGATAAACTCAGAGATCTTGGAATAAAAGCAGATTTTATAAACACTTCAATGGAAAAACATGAACAGAAAGAAATACTTAAAAAAATAGAAAGGGAAGATACAAAAATTTTGTATATAGCACCGGAAAGAATAAAGAGTAAACCCTTTATTGAAACTCTTTCCTGCGTAAAAATATCACTCTTTGCAGTAGATGAAGCCCACTGTATTTCTCAATGGGGACATAATTTTCGTCCCGATTATCTGAAGTTAAAAGAATTAATTTCCTCCTGCAAAAACCCTTCTGTTCTGGCTTTAACAGCTACTGCGACAGAAGAAGTGAGGCAGGATATTATAAGTAATCTTAACATGAAAAAGCCTTCTGTTATAATTTCAGGGCTGGAAAGAGAAAATTTTATATATGAAGTAAAAAAAGTAAGAAGTAACAGAGAAAAAGATGAAATACTGTGGGAATATCTCTCATCAGACCCGGGAAGAGGCATCATCTATACTGATACACAGAAAGGAGTGGAATTTTTATCAGAAAAGCTTAAAAGCTGGGGAATAAGTGCCGAAGGCTATCATGGAGGTCTCAATAAAGATATGAGAGAAAAGATACAGAATAAATTTATGAACAATGAACTGGATATAATAGTGGCTACAAATGCTTTTGGCATGGGAATAGATAAAAAAGATATAAGGTTTGTAATACACTACTGTATTACTGCAACTATAGAGGATTATTATCAGGAAACGGGAAGAGCCGGAAGAGACGGAAAAGAGGCCTATGCATTACTTCTGTTCAGACATGGTGATACAGGTCTGAGGAAATATTTTATAAGTAAAATGTACCCGCCGAAAAGAGTTATAGAAAAATTTTACTCTTATATTCTGAAACAATCGGAAGAAAATCTGTTAATAGACATGGAGGAAACAGGTAAAATACTCTTCGGCCGGTCAGGCCAGAATAAAACTATTGAAGTCTGTATAAAAATCCTGCAAAAATATGACTGTATTGAAGAATTACCATGTCATAGAGATAATTTTAAAAAAATATTCATAAAAAGAAGATGTGCAAAACCTTGCATTGATTACAGACATATAGAGAAACTTAAAGAAAAATCATTAGAGAAATTAGAAGATATGATACACTATGGAAAAACAAAAAAATGTAAAAAATCCTTTGAAATGTTTACAAAATAAAAAAATTTGATCCGCCCCTGGAATAGGTTGAAATTCCTTTGTTGTGAAACATGAATTATGGGAAAAGTGGAAAATTTTTTCATAAAAAATTATATATTTTTATATATTTTCATATGAAAAGTAGACTATAATACGTAATGCGTGAGGTTTTGCAATACATCACGCATCACGCATTACTCATTACGCATTACGATTTTATATATTTGCATCAAAAGAGATTTCTCTTTTTTTGTCTGTTGCAGGTATTTCAAACTCTTTAAGACTGTTGAAATTTCCTGTCTTTCTATCAATTTCAGATACTTCCAGGAATAATTCCGGTATAGCGTCAGAATCCAGGTAATTTACAAAGTCTTCGAAATTAAAGGTTATTTCATAATGTCCTTCCCTGTCTGTAAAGGCAAAACCCAGAAAATCTTCTTTGAAATCCTTATCATATAATTTAACCATAAGTCCCATTACAGGTTTATCATCTTTACTCAGATAACCGTTAAGTCTGAATTCAGGATCTTTTTTAATAAATTGAAAAGCCAGAAAACAGCCTTTTTCATTTACACCTTCCTGGTCATCATCATCTGCATCAATAAATTCACTGTTATTTATTACATATTCTGAAAGTTTTTTGATGATATTTTTCAGTTTCTCATCCTGAATTTCTACACTTTGAATTTCTTCCATAGCATCATTGGAGAGCCAGAAAGTCTCAGGTATATCATCTTCATAATTCACAGCAATATGCTTTAACAGCTCTTTGTCAAGAAAATCTCTTTCTATTTCATCTACTACTACAGTACCTTTTAAGAAATCAATTATTTTTACCATGAAACACCCTCCTTAATTTTTAATCGTAACGCGTGACGCGTGACGCGTGACGCGAGGATTATTCTCATTTGCGACCAACCAGGTCATGACCGTTACATACATTATAACAGAAGGAGTTCATCACTTCAATAAGATTCTTAATTATAGTATGTTTCCAAAATAGATTAATAAAATCAAAAGAGAAGGATTTTCTTTTAGAACTTTGAATTTAAACAAAATGAAAAAAGAATTTTTTTATAAACTTGAAGAAATTTACAATAAAATGGAGATTGTTTTAAAGGATAAATCCAGACACTGCCGGTTCTGTGTTGACTGCTGCCTTGATATTTCCGAACTCCATGTTACTCCCCTTGAAATAGATTATATAAATTATTTCTTATCTTCTAAACATGTTACTCCCCTGTCGTGGAAAGAATATAATAAAAAAACCCTCTGTCCTTACTGTGATATAGAAAAAAGAATATGTAAAGTATATCCTGTAAGACACAGATTCTGCAGAATATTCGGTCCATTTGTAGAAAAACCGGAAAATCTCTATTCAGCCTGTGTTTACATAGAAAATAATGAACATTATGACAGAAATAACATAAATAAAATTCCCTTTCATAAAGAATTCACATGTCTTACAGGAGAATATCTGAATATATTACCAGGAGAGGAAAAAGAAGAATATATAAATCACTCTGGCTCTTTGCCGGAAGCAAAAATCAGATCCTCTATAGAAGAATATCTTGAAGCTATAGAAAAAAATCCTCTCTATGCTCCCATTTATTATCACCTTGCAAAAAGATATTCTTCTCTGAATATGAAAGATGAAGCAATAGAATGTCTCGTAAAAAGTATATCCCTTGACCCGACACAGTTTCAATCCTATTATCTCCTGGGACTGAAATTCTATGAAACTGGCTGTATCGATTATGGAATAACCAGTATAAAAAGAGCTCTCAGAGCAGCACCGAAACATAAAAAAGCTCTTTATACTCTGGGACTATTTTCTCTTGAAGCAGGGAATTTCAATGAAGCTATAAAATATTTTTACAGATTAATAGAGCTTGATCCACAGGTAAAACAAAATTACCCTGACATTGAAAAATATATAAAAATATCTAAGGGTGAAGAGTGAGAAGTGAGAAGTGAAGGGTGAAGGGTGAAGGGTGAAGAGTGAAAAGTGAAGGGTGAAGAGTGAAGGGTGAAGGGTGAAGGGTGAAGAGTGAAGAGTGAAAAGTGAAAAGTGAAAAGTGAGTAGGGGCGAACCTCTGTGTTCGCCCTGTGAAAAGTGAGAAGTGAGTGGGGGCGAACCTTGTGTTCGCCCTGTGAAAAGTGAAAAAAAGAAATTCCTCTGTTAACAGCATTAGAAAATATCTATCTATAAGAGTAAGAAAAGGAGTATTTAATAGTGAAAAGTGATAAAATAATGCTCTATGCATCAATAGTAATGGTAATTATAAGTTTCATATTTAAATTTACCCATATAGGAGGGGGAGTAACACTATTCTTTGTAGCTGCCGTTACCATTATACCACTTGCAGGATTACTTGGAAAAGCTACGGAAGAAATTGCCATTACGAAAGGGCCTGCCATAGGAGGACTTCTTAATGCAACCTTTGGAAATGCTACGGAACTTATTATTGCCGGCATGGCACTTTACAGAGGTTATTTCGATGTAGTCAAGGCCTCTTTAACTGGTTCGATTATAGGTAATTTGCTGCTTGTTCTGGGATTGAGTATGCTTGCAGGAGGAATAAAATATAAAAGAATGCAATTCAATACCCAGATGTCCAATATGAATTCCAGTATGCTCATGCTTGCCATATTAGGACTCCTTGTTCCTGCAGTATATTACTATTCAGGCCATACAGGGAAACAGGATATTTTCATTATAGAAGAACTGAGCATCGGAGTGGCAGCAGTTCTCATCATTATATATATAGCAGGTCTCGTATTTTCTCTCCATACACATAAAGATATTTTCCATAGTAAAGATGAAGTGGAAGAACCGGAATGGAGTCAGAAAAAATCAATGATAGTACTGGTTGCCGCCACCATAGGAGTAGCCCTGGAAAGTGAATTTCTTATAGGTTCTCTCGAGCATGTAGTAAAAAGCCTTGGATGGAGTGAAATTTTCATAGGTGTAATCATAGTGGCCATCATCGGTAATGCAGCAGAACATGGTGTGGCTGTAGTGATGGCAATGAAAAATAAAATAGATCTATCTTTAAATGTTTCTCTCAGTTCAAGTACACAGATAGCTCTCTTCGTAGCTCCTGTTTTAGTATTTGTAAGCCTCATATTCAGCTGCTTTAACGGCAAACCTGCAATGGATTTACTCTTCAGTCCCTTTGAAATACTTGCCATATTCGGTTCAGTTTATACTGTGAGCTTTATGGCAGGAGACGGTGAGTTTAACTGGTTTGAAGGGGCACAGCTACTTGGAGTATATATTATAATGGGAGTAGTATTTTTCTTTATAAAGTGATCTATATAATAAGCAGTGAACAGCAGTTCACTGCTTATTACTCACTATTCCAGTACAGGTTCCACCACTGTTATTCCCTTATATAAATAACCGTAATTTCTTATTTCATCATAATCTATCCAGAAATATCCGATGTCTCCCCAGTCAGAAGACCAGGAATTTTTTGCTATCCAGCAGTTCTGACTGTCATCCCATCCTGTAAGTAAAATAGCCTGATCTCCCATATAATTTCCCGTAATATGCTTATAAATACCTTTTTTATAGTAGCAAAAGTCACTGTATACCTTCATACCTCCTACAAGAGGCCCTGCAAGTATTGCTTCTTTTATACTGTCTTTACCTGTGACATATTGCTGTTCAGTAACTTTATAATAAACAGCATTTTGATTGGGATCTGTATAATCAGGTACCTGTGAATAGGGACAATCAGTTTCACTTACTGTTCCTCTGAGAGTAAGAAATAATCCCGGCACATCAAGATACCATTTACCGGGAGAAGGATTTTTTCCTCCTGTACCGTTCCGCCAGAGATACCATTCAGAAAGATCAACATCAAGGGTAGCATCTTCTCTGAAAATTCTCATGATAACCTCAAGGGCACCGGTTGAGGCAAAGGTAACTCCTGTGCCATAGGGGCCCTGATCATGAACAGATGTCATCCAGTTATACCCCTTATAATTTGTCCAGGAAAAAGAGCCTGGCAGGGTTTTCCCAGAATTTTTCCCTGCATAATTTGAAGTATTTTCCTCTGATACAAGACTGCAGAGAACTTTAGCTTCTTCTTCAGTATATTTTTCCGTTACAGAAGTATTACCTGCTATCCATCTGGCATTGGGATCATTTTTTATAGCAGTCTGCACATCTGAAAGACTTACAGACCAGGGGGCAGTTGCAGTGGGAGTAGCAGTTACAGCAGGTGTAGAAGTAGGCACAACAGGATTGACAACAGTTTCACCACCGCCGCATCCTGACAAAATCAGACAAAATGCTATAAGATAAATAAATGGGGAAAACACATTACATGTTCTACAAATCAAAGACCTCATAATAATTATTCCTTTCCTATTAATCCCAAAAATCCCAAAAATCCCGAAAATCCAGGTCTTATTTAGGTGCAAAAATTTGAACTATATTATTTTTACTGTCACAGACATAAACATTACCGGCAGAGTCTACAGTAATACCGGAAGGCTCATTAAATTTTCCGTCATCTGTTCCGGGACTGCCCCATTTAGCAATAAATATGCCGGTAGAAGAAAATTTCTGTACACGGCCATTGTCTTTATCTGTTGTATATATATTACCGTAACTATCTGCTGACACGTCCAGTGGATATTTAAATTGACCGTCACCTGTACCAGAGCCTCCCCATTTAGTTATAAACTTACCGTTACTATCAAATTTCTGAACTCTGTTATTGGCACCATCTGCTACATAAATATAGCCGGAACCATCTATTACAATACCGTCAGGGCCTTCAAATTGACCGTCACTGCTTCCCTGTCCTCCCCATTTTTTAATGAATGTACCGGAAGAGGTAAATTTCTGAACTCTATGATTGTTATCAGTTATATAAATATTACCTGATTTATCAAAGGCAAGACCTTTCGGATAATAAAGCTGTCCGTCACCATTACCTTCTGTTCCCCACTTTCCAAGATAATCTCCCTTTGATGTAAATTTCTCTATTCTATGGTTGCTGCTGTCTGAAACATAAATATTATTGTTATAGTCTGCTGCCACATCCCATGGATAATTAAATTCTTTATTTCCCGTCCCAAGACTTCCCCATTTATTAACAAATGAGCCGGAAGAGGTAAATTTCTCTATTCTGTGATTGAGGCTGTCTGCAATATAAAGATTACCGGAACTGTCTGATGTGATACCATGAGGTTCACTGAACTGACTGTCTCCACTTCCTGTGCCTCCCCATTTTGTAACAAAAACATAATCATAGGCAGGATAGGCAAGTAGTATATCTAATTCTACTGTAAAATCATTGTCTCCCACCGATATTTCGGCAGTGCCATAACCTCCGTCTAATGTTGTAGCTGTTAAAGTGATTATATAATCATAGGGAACATAGAGTTTATAGTTACCACTGACATCTGTAACGGTAAATTGATTGCAACAGCTAACATAGGCACCTGATACAGGATTGTCGTTCCCGTCTTTTACCGTGCCTGTTACTGTTATAATCTTATTTTCCACCCTTATGGTTAACTTATCAAAAAGTGTTTCATCATCTTTAGCAGCAGCAGTAATATTATAGGTTCCTGTTTTTCTGGCAAAAAACATACCATTATCCAGAATAAAGGCATTAGTACTGTCATCAACAGTCCAGCTTGTTTGTGGATGAATAATATTGCCAAATATATTATCTGCATAGGTATCAAGCTGGTAGCTCACAAATTCTCCCTGAAGGTATAAGGTCAGATTATTTTGAGGAACAATCTTGAAATTGGCTACAGGAATTTTATTTAACGTATTTTCTACCGATACTATAACAGCATATTCAGCAGATTGATAACTCAAATACTTAAGACGTATAATATGAAATCCTATGGATAGATTACTCAGGAGGAAGCGGCCTGAGGAATCTGTTTCCATGCTACTGGAACTGTTATCAACATATACATCTACCTGAGCAACAGGCATATAGCCTGAAGGAACAGTTGAGTCAAAACTTACAATCAATCCCAGTTGAGCCACAGGATTTTTCAAAGATTCCACAGGAAGATAGACATAACAGATTTTAGATGCACCTGACGGAGTGACAGAAGGAATTCCGCCAGGTGTAGGATTGGAAGGACCTGTTACAGTTGTTCCTCCTCCGCATCCTGAATATAAAGATAAAATAATCAGAAAAAATAAGATTTTATAAAATTTCATAAAAACACCTCTTAATTCGTAATGGGTAATGCGTGATGCGTAAAGCGTGACGCGTGTTCAGAATTATAATTCAATATATGATCTTTTTATCCTTTAACATTTCTCACTTATAACGAAGAGTATAAGACTTTCCACCGCTCAATCCTCCCGTCACGCGTCACGCGTCACGCGTCACGATTATAATTAAGAGTGTCTCAAACAATCTATAGGGTCCATTGCAGCAGCTTTTCTTGCAGGATATTCTCCGAACAAAACACCTACTGCCATAGAAAATAAGAGTGAAAGAAGGAGGTTATTTCTTATACTGAAATAACTCAGTTTAAATATAAGAGGAAATCCGAAACTATTCAAAATTTTCACTATGGCCATTGTTCCGAATATGCCGAGTATAATACCTATTATACCTCCTATAATACTTAAAAATACCGATTCAAGCAGAAACTGTGATAATATGTCTGATTTCCTTGCACCCATGGCAAGCCTCACACCTATTTCTCTTGTTCTCTGTGTTACAGAAACAAGCATGATATTCATTATGCCAATACCTCCTATTATAAGAGAAATAAAGGCTATAACTCCCATAATAGCCCTTATAGGTGTAAGAGAAACGGAACTCTGAAGTTCTTTTTCAAATGTTTCAATGGAGTTACTTGCTGCTCCGAAAAAAGTCATCTTTTGTGCCAGAGTGAAAGGTCTTCTGTTATATTTAGTCTTTATAACATGAGAGATTTCTTCCCTTGTTTCAGAAGGATTTATACCACGGTATGTTTTAATAATAAAAATGACATTTTCTCCACTGTCATTTATAATTAATGAGAATGGAATAAAAACAGACCATTTATAATCCAGATCACTTATTACCCCTATGACACGAAATTTGTTGCCATTGATATTTATATATTTATCAAGGGGATCCATATCTTCGAAAAGCTCCTCTTTCAGCCTGTCAGATGTAATCAAACATACCCTGTTCCTGTTTTCCATATCTTCAGTAGTAAAAAAACGCCCTGATATAAGAGAATGAGGCAATTCATATTCTCCGGAAGTTCCAATAAGAGATGCTTCTGCAATCTCATGATTAAATGTTATCTTTACCTTTCCTCTGTTAATAAAAGGCACCAGTTTTTCAACAGAAGGACATTTATTTTTTATGTCAATTAAATCCCCTGCCGTAAAACTTACTCCCTTTAAAAAATGTGCTGTACCGGTAGTGCCTGAATATAATGAAAATATATATGATATATCTTTATTATTGCTATTTTCATAGTAAGTCAATCCGCCGGTAGACTGACCGAGGCTGAGTATGCCTATTACAGAAGCAATTCCTATACTGAGTCCGAATATGGAAAAAAAAGATCTTATCTTATTTTCTTTTATACCTTCTATTGCCTCCAAAAGATAGTCATCTATTCTCAGACTTCCCCTGTATTTTATATCATAAATAATAATAGATATGGCAGCTATAACTATTACAAGAAGAATATAATCATAATGATAAAGAAAAAAGAATAAAAAATTCTGAAGAAGATTATTTTTACTGAAAAATTTATCTATAGAACTCATAATAAAAATTAAAATTTTAAGAGGATAGGGTAAGTTCTCTAACCATCTGTCATAAGCCGACATAATTAACCACCTTCATCAGTCGCCTTCTCCATGTCTGAGACATTCCACTATATCAAGTTTTGACGCATAACCGGCAGGATAGACACCGAATAATATGCCTAAAAAGACAGAAAAAATCAGGGAAAAAGATATAATTAAAGGCCAGTTTACATGATCGGAAAGACTTATATTGTAGAGTCCATATTTATTTATAACATGTATAAGACCTTTTACGGAAGGACAGGCTATTAAAACACCTGTTATTCCTCCCATAAAACATATAATAGAAGCTTCAATAAGAAATTGTATTAATATTTCCCATCTTGTAGCTCCTATAGATCGTCTTATGCCAATCTCAAGGGTTCTCTCATAAACAGAAACTATAAGTATATTTATAATACCGGTACCTGCAACAGACATGGTGAGTAATGCAATAGCAAATAAAACCATACTGGAAAATCTGACAGTTTCTGCTTTATCTCTGAATTCTTCCAGAGAAGACTCTATTTTAAACCAGTTATATTTATACCCATAATCAATCTTAAGAGCCTCTCTTAACTGTTTTACTGCTTTCTCGTCAGATTTAGAAGTCATTTTAACTTCAATCCTGGTGAGTGTTCTGTCTCCTGTCATATTCATAACAGTTGTAACAGGCATAATTACATCATTAATACCAAAACCCTGACCGTAAGGGTCACGTTCCAGTATAGCTACAAGCTTTACAGGAATATTTTCAATGCTGGTAGTCTCTCCTACAGGCTTTCTTACGGCCCAGAAAGATTTGGCGAGAGGGTTGAATTTTATATCAGAATAAACCATTACACATACTGAACTACCAAGCATTACATCTTCACCGGTAAAAAAATTTCCTTCTTTCACAGATTGAAATAATTTCACATTTGCTGTTCCAATAATTCTTTCTTCATCACCATAGTTGTTATTAAATAACATTTTAGTTTCTTTATAAGGAACAACAGTCATTACGTCAGGACAGTGAAGATCTATAGTTTTACATGTATCATATTTAAGTTCTGCATCAGGAAAAACCAGCAAATCAGGCTTTATTATATACCATCCTTCTTTCATATGATAAAAACTCCTGAGGCTCTCATCTGCGCCAAGGCTTAAAGCCATTACTATTATTACAGAAAAAACGCCAAGAGATAAGCCCAGAATACTTAAAATAACTCTGAATTTATTACTTAAAAGACCATGTATGGCAAGGTTAACATATCTAAAATAACAATCCATAATAAATTCACCATGTTTCATTTCTTTTTAATTTTCACAGCATCATCGTCAGAAAGGTCTCCTATCCAATCCAGGATAATCTCCTTATCAGGCACAGGACTCAATAATTCAATATAATACATACTGGTTATACCTGTTTTAACCTCTATCTTTTTAGCTCTTCCATTATCATAAAGAAAAATAAATGCTTTATCCCCTTCTTTTACTACTGATCGGGAAAAAAGTGCAATAACATTTTCTTTCACCTTATCAATAAATTCCAGATCCATTGCCATACCGGGCCTGAGCTTTGCAGGTTTAAAGGAAAGATTTAAGAGTATATCAATTTCTTTTTTGGAAAAATTTAAACCTTTCAATCTATGTGTAAGCTCTTTTTTAGAGAAATTATGATTGCTAATAATAGATAATGGAACAACTACCTTTTCTTCCAGAATTCTCTGAATATCATTATCATTCAGACCTATTTTTTTAAAAATCTCAGAGATTTCTTTTTTATCAGCGGGAATCTTAATATTTTTCAAAGATTTTACAGCTTCTAACTTTTCAGGAGATAATTTATTCTTCAGTTTTTTTATAAGGAAGGGATCATTAACTTGAAACCATCCACCTAATAATTTTAATTTATCTTCTGAAATTTTATTTTTCACATTATTTATAACAACCTTATCAATATTATAATATCCAGGTTCAAAATCAATAATTACCTCAAAGGTTATTTTACTTTCGTCTTCCCTCTGTCCCGGCTGGCCCATAGGAGCAATGGAAGTAACATATCCGCTGAGAGCTTCTGATCTGAGTATACCGCATCCATAGATTAAAACCTCCTGTCCTTCATGAACAGAAGCAATATCACCCTGATTTACAGAGGCTTTTATTTTTAATCCGGAAAAATCAGATACGATAAAAAATCTACTTCCTGAAGCGAGCTGTTTACCTAACTTTACTTCTTTATCTAAAAGAGCAACGTTACCGTCAATAGGACTTACTATTTGAAGGGTAAGATATTTTTCTTCTCCCTTCTGAAAATTCTCCTCTGTAAGAGAAAGTTTTGCCCTGGCTATTTCTATATCTGAAGAGATACTGTTTCCAGGATTTGATAAAGTCAGAGCTTTTTCGGAAGTAGCAAGCTTTTTCCTTGCCGTAGCTATTTTTTCTTTATCAAGTTCTTCATTGCGAGAAGCCTGTGCCCTGGCATTTTGAAGCATTTCTTTACATTCTTCTACTTTAAGTTTTGCTGCTTCTAAATCCTGTTCATTTTTTATCTTTAACTTTTCAAAATTTTCTTTTGCATAGGCACATTCCAATCTGGCTCTGTTATAAGCATTTACTCCATCTTCAAGCTGTTTTTGAGAGGTAATCTTTGCTGCAAACAGTTCCTTCAGCCTGGTAAGATCATTTTCCGCTTCCTTTTCTGACATTTCTGACTCTGTAAGCTTTAATTCTGCCTGATCCAGAAGAGAAGTAAGATCGTCTTTCAGTATTTGCAAAGCATTTTCTGACTCCTGTAAAGAAGTCATAGATTTCTTTATTTCCTCTTCTACTTTCTCCTTATTAATCCTGGCATCAGAGTCAATCTGCCTGAGCTGTAGCCTGGCATCTTCCATAGATATGTCAGCCTGTAATTCTGCCATAAGCCCCTTTTGAGTTTCTATCTTTTCACTGCCTGAAAGCTTCTTCAAATTCATTTGAGCTTCTCTCAACTGATTTTTTGCATCATTAAATTCCTTAAATATTTCAGGATTTTTAATTACAGCCATTATCTGGCCCTTTTTTACTGTATCACCTTCAGAGACATAGACATTATCAACCACACCTGCTATTTCTGAAAAAACCTCTCTCTCTACAGAAGGTTTTATAGTACCTGTTACCCACACGGTAGAAACTTCAAGCCTTCCTAATAAACGGGGATTGCCTGTAATTACTTCCTTTCCGGCAGATACATTTTTACCGGAACATCTCCAGATTATACATAAAATAATTACTGCAAGGAGAATAATAAAAAATATCTTAAATCTTTTCATAATAAATCACCCGTTTCAATTAATTGTATTTTTTTATTACAAAATATTATTTTTACATTATAAAGTATACTATCTATAATAATGTATTATATCTAATAAATAAGCCAATGTCAATAATCACATGTTATTGAAAAAAAGTAAAGATTCTGGTAAGATAATAGGAGGGGTGAAGGGTGAAGGGTGAGAAGTGAGAAGTGAGAAGTGAGAAATGAAGAGTGAAGGGTGAGAAGTGAGTGTAATTACTCGTAACCCATTACGCATTACGTATTACGCATCACGTAAATGAGGAAATATCTATGAATAATACTGATTCATGGAATAATAACAGAATAAAATTGAACAACCTCCATCTATACGGCCTTATGGTGGAATTAATTATTGAACATGAAGGTTATATAAATGAAAAACAAAGAAAAATACTCGATGAAAAGATTGAAGAATGGCAGATCAGCTCATCAGAAGCAAAAGCTATAGAAGAAGAAAAAGGAAAAAAGAAAAAATTATATAAAGAACTCAAAGATATTATTAATTCTGCCAGGGCAGATATAAAAGAAAAACCGTCTGAAAATCTTCTCCATAATCTGAATAACAGTTCATATAATCTATTCAGCACAGGAAAACATAAAGAAGCACTGGAATATATAGACAAAATATTAGATATTAATCCTGGTGACTTGAATGCCTTAACAGGCAAAGGCATTATACTGTTTAACCATGGAAAATATGATGAAGCCATGGATTATTACGATGAAATCCTGAAGATAGATGAACAGAATGATTTTATATGGACAAATAAAGGGGATATTTTCAGAAAAAAGGAAAAATACGATGAAGCGATTAAATGTTATGATAAAGCAATAGAGATAAATCCAAAATGTCATATTGCCTGGAATAATAAAGGCGTTATTTCACACAATCTGAAAAAATATGAAGAAGCTTTACACTTCTATAATAAAGCTTTAGACATTGAGAAAGACGATCCTGTTATATGGCAGAACAAAGGAGATGCTTTAAGGCATATAGAGAAATATAACGAAGCAGAAGAGTGCTATAATAAAGCTCTGGACATAAACCCTCTCTATCATGTTACCTGGAACAACAGGGGAGTAAATTCCTACAACCAGGGTAAATACAATGAAGCTATAGAATATTACAATAAATCACTGGAACTCAATAAAAACGATCCTGTTATATGGCAGAACAAAGGAGATGCTTTAAAAAGTCAGGAAAATTATATGGAAGCCCTTTCATGTTATGATAAGGCTTTAGAGTTTAATCCTGAAAATCATATTTTATGGAGTAAAAAAAGTGACATATTAAAATACCTGGAAAAATATGATGAAGCTCTGAAATGCTGTGATGAAATTCTAAAATTTATGCCTGATGATTATCTGGCATGGAATTATAAAGGCATAATATGTCATAATCAAAAAAAATACGAAGAAGCAATTCTTTACTATGACAGAGCCCTGTCTATCAATCAAAGTGATTACACTTTATGGCAAAATAAGGGTGATGCTCTGAGACATGAAGGAAAATATAATGAGGCCCTGCAATGTTACGACAGAGTACTGTCTATAAATCCTGACTACTATCTGGCGTGGCATAATAAAGGCGTCATATTCTATAACCAGAAAAAATACAGAGACGCTCTTTCCCACTATGATAATGCCTTAAAACTTAATAAGGAAGATTATATTATATGGCAGAACAAGGGAGATATATTGAAAAACCAGGGGAAATATAAAGAAGCCCTTTTATGTTATGATAAAGTTCTGGAGCTTGACAATAACTATTATCCTGCATGGAATGACAGAGGACTGATATTATATAATCTTGAAAGATATGAAGAAGCCATAGAATGTTACAATAAAGCTCTGGAAATCAAAGGATTTGACTCACTTATCCTGGCAAACAGGGAGCATGCATTGAAACAACAAAAAATATGTGACAATGGTAAAAAAACAGGTGAAACTATTATAGATGTAATTTCAACAATGATAAAAATGTTATTAAGAAGTTTTGGTCTTTAAAAAACGTAATGCGTGATCGTGATGCGTGACGCGTGATGCGTGATGCGTTACGGGTAATTACACTCACTTTTCACTTTTCACTATCTAATGTGCTCTCTTAAAAGGCCAGATAATTCTAAAAAGCAACCCCATAGCATATTTAAAACTCATAAAAATACCTGTGAGTATAAATAAGCCTCCAAGGAGCATACAGAGCCTGGTAAAACTCACATAACATGAGTAGCACATAATACCGCCGAGACTCATAAGAAACCATCTTGCCACTATTGTAAAAATACAGCAGAGAATACCGAAAAAAATCAGTAATTTAACCTTAAAATTTTCTTCTACTTTTCTTTTTTCAGAAGGAGGGAGGAGCATATTTTTAACCATCAATAAAATACCAATTAGAATTAAAAAGAGTCCAAAATACCATACCATCGAAGGGAAATCAAGCCTTACACCAAGATGCATGCCACCCTGCAGAAAAAATAGAACAAATTCCGTAGCAACAGAAACCATTATTATAACCAGACCTATAATAATAAGCCATTTAGCGGCAAGTCCTTCTTCTTCTAGAGATAGTATTAAACCCAAATAAAACACCTCCTTATATTTTTGTTTAATTATATTATAATAAATTTAGAAAATAATAGCAATAGGAGAAAAAGTGAGTAATGAAGGGTGAAGTAGGGGCGAACCTTGTGTTAGCCCGGTGAGTGGTGAACCCCACCCGTCACCCGTCACGCGTTACGCGTTACGATTACATCATTCCCGCAGGATTTACATCTACAGAAATCCTCACACTCTGATTAAGAGAGAGGGTGCTCAATGTTTTTCTTAATATATTGCGAAGTATGTCACATTCTTCGCCTTTCAAAATAAAATGCCATCTGTGAAGATCCTTAATCTTTGCAAGAGGTGCTTCACATGGACCTAAAACAAGCCCTTCAGATGGAGTCAGTAATTTCCTCAAAGAAAGAGCCATTTCTTCTGAAGTCATTCTCACAGTTCTCTCATCTTTACCTGTAAAAAGAACCCTTATTATACTTTCAAATGGCGGGTAGCCAAGCTCTTTTCTTTCCAGAATTTCTCTTTCATAAAAGGATTGATAATCATGTTTACTTGCAGCAATAACACCGGCATGATCCGGAGCATAGGTCTGAAGTATGACCCTTCCGGGAAGGTCTCCCCTCCCTGCTCTTCCTGAAACCTGTGTGAGAAGTTGAAAAGTTCTTTCTCCTGCACGAAAATCAGGAAGATTGATTGCAGTGTCGGCAGTTATTATACCTACAAGTGTTACTTCAGGGAAATCAAGACCTTTTGCAATCATCTGTGTACCTATTAAAATAGTTCTGTCTTCTTTTAAAAATCTTTCCAGTAATATTTTATGAGATCCTTTCTTTACAGTAGTATCACTGTCCATTCTTATGGTTTTTGCATCAGGGAAAAATTTATTTACTTCACCTTCAACCTTCTGAGTGCCGACTCCGAAATATTTAATACGTCTGCTCTTACATGACGGACAGCATGGAGGCAGCACTTCTTCATGATTACAGTAGTGGCATGTAAGACTCCTTCTATCACTGTGATAATTAAGTGAAACAGCACAGAATTTACACTTTATAACATGGCCGCAATCACGGCAGAGTATGAAAGAAGAGTATCCCCTTCTGTTCAGGAAAAGCATTATCTTTTCATTTTTATCGAGACATTCCCATATGGCTCTCTGAAGGGAATAACTGAAAATAGTCTTATTTCCCTCTTTAAGTTCTTCACTCATATTTACTATTTCTACAGATGGTAATTTTCTTTGTTCCACACGGAATGGTAAAGAAAAGAGCCTGATTTTATTCTCTTCTGCCATGTAAAAAGTTTCTATTGAAGGTGTGGCACTGCCAAGTATGAGGACAGAACCTGTAAGCCTTGCCCTTTCCATAGCAACATCTCTTGTATGATATCTTGGTATCGAGTCCTGTTTATAGGAATTTTCATGTTCTTCATCCATAATTATAAGCCCCGGTTCAGGAAGAGGTGCAAAAAGGGCAGAACGTGTACCTATGGCAACAGAGGCTTCACCGTCTCTGAGTCTTCTCCACTCATCATATCTCTCTCCGCCGGAAAGTTTACTGTGAAGCAAAGCTACTTTATCTCCGAAGCGGTTATAAAATCTTTCCACTGTCTGAGGTGTGAGAGAAATTTCAGGAACCAGCATTATAGCCTGACGGCCAAGGGAGAGACAGTATGAAATAGATTGAAGATAAACCTCTGTTTTACCGCTTCCTGTTATACCGTGAAGCAGGCATGGAGCATATTTTTTTTCTTTAAGACTCACATAAATAGACTGAAGAGCTTTATTCTGTTCTTCTGTAAGTGTAAAATTATTTCCTCCCGAGTTTACTTCTCCTGAGAGAGGATTTCTTTTTACTTCGACTTCCTTAAGTGTAACATAACCTTTTTCCCTCAAAATCCTTATGGTAGAAGGATTTACACAGGCTTTTTCCGCCACCTCCGTAAGGGTGAATTTATTATTGTTTTCTTTAATAAATTTAAGTATAAATGCCTGTTTTATAGTTTTTTTTGATTTTTCCAGTTTTTCTATAAGACAATCTATATCTTCTGTATTAAGACTCACAAGATGAATAATTTTAGCTTTTGTTTCAGGAGGAAAATAATCTTCGCTTAATTTTACATGGCCGGAATTTTTAAGGGAATTTAAATATACCTTGAGGTCTCCCTGAGGGATTTTTGTATGACACGAAAGATCAGATAAAGACAGAGAATTTTTATGTTCAAGAATAATCTGAAAAATATAAAGTAATTCTTTTGATTTAATGGTATGTGCAAAATGTTCTGAACCATTACTGACTGTTATCTTCAAATTTTTTTTTCTTCTTATTCCACAGGGAAATATACATTTAAGAACAGATGTAAGAGAACACATATAATAATCTGCCATCCATCCGGCAAGAGAGAGAAGTTCTTCGTTTATCCATACTTCATCTCTGAAAACCTTCAAGAGAGGCTTTATTTGATATGATGTTTCTCCGAATATGTCCCTGCCGGAAGATAAATTAGAAGATATAGATGACGTAATTTCAATTACATAACCTATAACATTTCTTCTGCCGAAAGGGACAAGAACTGTCATGCCGGGGCATACTATATCAGTCATTTCATCTGGCACAAGATAGGTATAGGAATGGGAATTTTCCTTTAAATCAATATCTGTTATAACCTGGGCATATGTTTTATTCATAATTTATCGTGACCCGTGACGCGTGACGCGTGACGCGAGGAAGGACTGACTATAAAGTAATCTATAGATTCTTCAAAAAAATCAAAATACCTGTATTATATTTTTGTGACCTGTCACGAATTACGCACAATGTCATTAAGTTAACGTTATAACCCTTTAAATTGGCTGCCTGGCGCTCCTCCGAAAAAATCTAAACTGTAACATTTATATCTGTTAGAGCTTACATCATGCTAATTTACACTGTATATCAATTAAATACACTTGTGCCGCCGTGATATTTTTTCTCCAGAGCACCAGGCAGCCAATTTGCTATATGTTTCTTATCTTAATGCCATTGCGCATTACGCATCACACATCACGCATCACGATTAATATTATATCTTTATTATTAGTCTAACTGATATAATGAAGGAAAAAGAATATGATTTAACGAATATTCTTTTAAAAAATTAATAGGAGGAAAAAAAATTATGAAAAAATTTCTACCGTTACTGTTAATATTAATCCTTGCTATATCTATGGGATGTCAGAAGGCACAGGAGACTGCCAGTCCCTCTCCTGTGATAGAAAAAACTGCTGTCGTAACTGAAGAGAAAACACCTGAACCTGCTGCTACTGTGGCGGCAGAAGTAAAGGAAAAAATAGAAACATGGACAGGCCAGGGAAATGGAACATATGAAATGATGCTTGAAGATTTCCCTGTAAAAATTGCCTGGGATATGGAATTAAAAGATGTGTCTATGGAAGTTTATAAAGATAATACCCTTGCAGGAAAAGGAAAAATTATGCTTCCGAAAAAAGATGTGGCAGAACTATCTTTCGGAGATGGAACAAAAATAGGATTTTCCTGGGACAAAACTGAATATGAATTCACTTTTACAGGAAAAAAAGAAGGGGATAAATATATAATAGATAAATTTCCGGAAGCTATGGGAAAGATAAAATCTATGGGAAATACTCTTAATTCCAGCGAATATAATCCTCCTTTATTTTATGTGGGAAAAAGCCTGGAAAATACTGCTTCAAACGGAAGTCTTGACATCAAACATACGGAAAGTAACTCTCCTAAAGGAGTTAAAGAACTTAAAGGAGATCTTTCTATTCAGTTAATAAAATCGTGAAGGGTGAAGGGTGAAGGGTAGGGGCGAACCCCTGTGTTCGCCCTGTGAAAAGTGAAGAATGGAGTAAAAGCTGACAGCTTATAGCTGACAGCTGACAGCTATTAATGAAATATAATCTTACCTATATACTTCCCGCCGGTAGAGAAGAATATCTCTATTCTCAGTATGATTTTCTTAAAAATAATTACGGAGGGGAATTTATACACCTGAATAAAACAGGTGAAGAACTCAGGGAAGAAATAAAAAAACTTGATAAAAAAAATCATGTAAATATAACTTTCTGGGCAGATCTTACCTATATGGATATCCATGACATGTTCAACAAACTCGGTATAAAACAGATCTTTATAGAACATGGCTGTTCTCCTAAAAGATGGTTTACCTATATACCCAATACAGAAATAAGACTTAAGATTTTAAGAGATTTTGCCCAGTTATGGCCTACCAATCCTATGGAAGAAGAGGAATATAAAAGAGGAGGCAGGGAAACAGAAAAGAAAATCAAAAAAGTTGGATATGTAAAAGC
>Ga0351861_1023_pt1 | contig 35903 bp, 25 predicted proteins | sample BONcelHFGM3001F9_FD_206795 | JGI IMG/M metagenome (GOLD analysis project Ga0351861, IMG submission 206795) | Enriched cells from coal bed in the Powder River Basin, Montana, United States - BONCAT cells FGM rep2 HSBNCT.FGM.300.1.F9 ...
AAAGACGATAGGGAAAAATGCATGGCTGCCGGAGCCAGTGAATATCTGGCAAAACCAGTGGAGAGCTCCAAACTCATTTCTTTACTCAGGGTTTGGTTATACAAATGATCATTTGCAAAAATTTAAATGGAACTGCCAGTAAATAAAGAGCAAAGTACTTTAAACCTTACTCAGAACCTTGAAATCGAACTGTTGATCGAAGCAATCTTCAAGCGCTATGGGTATGACTTTCGCGACTACAACAAAGCCCACATCAGGCGAAGGATACTCTTCAGGACTGCTGCACTGGGACTTAGAAGCATTTCTGAACTACAACACAAGGTGCTGCACGAAAATGATTTTTTCGACCTCATTTTGAAAGACCTTTCTATTAATGTTACAGAAATGTACCGTGATCCCGGTTTTTATGCATCTCTGCGCAAAGAGGTTCTCCCTATGCTTAAAACCTATCCTTATGTCAAGCTTTGGCTTGCTGGTTGTTCCACTGGAGAAGAGGTATACTCCTTTGCTATTATGCTTGAAGAAGAGGGACTTTATGACCGCACCCAGATTTATGCCACTGACTTCAATCCCATCTCGCTCGAAACGGCCAGAAAGGGAATTTATTCAGTTGCACGCATCAAGGAATATACTGCCAATTATCAACTGTCGGGAGGCATTAATTCATTCTCTGATTATTATGTGGCCAATTACGATTCAGTAATTTTTAATCAGGATCTTAGAAAAAACACAGTCTTCGCCGAGCACAACCTCGTTACTGACAGTGTCTTTGCTGAGGTGCATATGATTATTTGCCGCAACGTGCTTATTTATTTCAATAAGGATCTCCAAAACAAGGTGGTCAGGTTGTTTTCCGAAAGTCTTATTAAAGGCGGATTTCTGGGATTGGGATCCAAAGAAAACCTGATGTTTACCGAGGTTGTTGACCAGTTTACAGTAATTGATGCTAAAGAGAAAATCTATAAGAAAAAAGTAATCTGACCGAATGGATTTTGAAGCAATAGTAATCGGCTGTTCTGCTGGAGGGCTTAAAGCCCTTAAAGCAATCATCACGGGGCTCGACAATAGTTTTAGCATCCCTATTATCGTTGTTCAGCACCTCAGTCCACATTCCGACAGCTTTATGGCAAAATACTTCAATCAGCTTTCTCACCTAAATATTAAAGAAGCTGACGAAAAAGAACCTGTCCGGCAGTCACATATTTATTTTGCACCTCCAAATTATCACCTGTTGGTGGAGGACGACAAAACCCTTAGCCTCTCTGTTGATGACAAGGTCAACTACGCAAGGCCTTCGATTGACGTTCTTTTCGAGTCTGCAGCATTTGTATGGGGGCACAGGCTCATTGGGATTATTTTAACCGGAGCCAATAACGATGGTGCGAACGGATTAAAAAAAATTGCCGCTGCAGGAGGTCTTGCCATAGTTCAGTCTCCTGAAACCGCTGAAGTTCCGATAATGCCTATTTCAGCCATTGATCAGTGTCCTGAAGCGAACATTCTTGCGCTCAATGACATACCGCTCTTCCTAAACAAACTCTAACCTCATCATTTGCCTGGCAGTCGCAGGTCAATATAAACCGGAAGATGGTCGCTATATCCCCCAACATATCTGGGGCCCACATATGTTCTGTAAAGCATCTTGCCCAAATGTCGGTCATCATCTGTCAGTAAAAAATTCTTCGCGAAAATGCGCTGGCTGCCTTGTATGAAACCCAGTCCATCATCACTGCTATATAAAGACTGAGAAACGATTATATGGTCAAAAATCTGCCAGTTTTGCATGTGCTTAATGGTACCTTCAAATCCCAATTCTTCGGGTTTAGTGAACAAATGAACCAGATCAGAATCCTGCATAACCTTATCGGGACTAAGTGCCCTCAACACTTTTTTTATACTTATGTCTTCAGGTGTGTCATTGAAATCACCCATTAATACAATCTTGGGATTTCTATGATAATGCTTCAATGAATCAACATGCTTACGAAGCAGCTCAGCAGCCATGATTCTTTTTATGTCTGAAGAAAGTACTCCTCCATATCTTGATGGCCAATGATTAACAAAAACATGCAATGTATCAGCTGCATCCACCTCAAACGACACATACAAAATATCACGGGTTACAAAATTTGCATCTGACGGGTCTGAAAACACAATTGCCTTGCTATTGATCAGACTCAAATGATCAAGCCTGTAAATCAGCCCCACATCAATTCCCCTTCTGTCACCAGACTCAAAATGAACCACCCTGTAGTTAAACTTCTTCAAAGGTGTGCCAAGTATCAGATCGCTTAGCACATCTTCGTTCTCTACCTCACAAAATCCCAGCAAGTCAGGCGGAGAACCTTCACCCATCGCCATGATTGTTTTAAAAACATTGGTACGCTTATGCAAATAGCGGCTTAAGGTCCAACGCTGAGTTCCTTCAGGAGTAAATTCATTATACTGTCTGGTTGAATCAAACTTTATATCGAAAAAGTTCTCGATATTATAAAATGCAAGCCTGAGCCTGGAGCCATTCTCCTGGCTAAATAAGCTTGTATAAGTGAAAGGGGACAGTAAAATTGTCATCAAAAAAATGACAAAAAGCAAAGGATGTTTCATGGTGATCCAATAAATCAGTTAACTAATTTGTCAAAGATAAAACTAGTGGGTCAGATTTTGTTAAGTTTGTGATAATTTTGAAAAAAAAAGAAACAGCCTAAAAAAAAAATTCATTTTTTTTTTGTGTTGTATATCTGATAGTTATAGGTCATTTTTTAGTTAAGTTTGAACAAATTTAGTACGATTTTAGCAGTTTTTGTTACTAATGAGTGAGAAGAATAGTTTAATCAGTTCAGATGACATCATCAGAGGCATTATCATCAACGACCGAAAAACGCTCGAATATGTCTATAAAACATATTTCAGTAAGGTAAGAAAGTTCGTTGAAGAGTGCTTTGGGACGCGCGATGATGCTTGGGATGTGTTTCAGGAAGGAATTCTTAGCCTGATTGACACGGTAAAGAAAGATGGATTTGAACTGCGACAAAGCTTCGGGACGTTCTTTGTAACAATCTGCAAACACATTTGGCTGATTCAGTTGAGGACCAGAGGACAGGTTGACATAACCCGCCTTGACCATATAGATATGCCACAAAACGATGAAGAAGAGTTGATCATCAACAGCCGCATTAATGCCCAGATTAAGGTTTTTAACCGACACTTCAGAAAACTGGACATCGAGTGCAAAAAATTGATTCGATCAACATTGAATAAAAAGAGTGGGAACGATATGGCCTTGCAACTCAAAATATCATCCAGGGATTATGCTTATAAGAAAAGGCGTTTGTGTTTGGAGAAACTCTTTGATATGATCATCAATGATCCTGAGTTTAACAAAATAAATGATTATGAAGCATTTTGATCTAATTTACAAATTTGTTCACGGTGAACTGGAAGAAAGTGAATTATGGGAATTCCGTAAAAGACTGTCTTCCGATCCGATTTTAGCGCGCGAACTCAAACAGTTCGAACAGATCATCCAGACAAACAAACAAGTGGAGAAACTTGATGTGCTCGATTCCCTGAATTCAATTCATCAGCGAAACGAGCAATCTGTTATCAAAACATTGTTTATCGGATACTACAAGGTTGCAGCCGCTGCTGCTATACTTATCCTGATGACTTTTGCAACTTTCTGGTTTATTCAGTCGAAAATCCATGACGCAAATAGTCAGCTCTACGCAGCTTATTTTAGCCACGAAAACTCAATGTTTACCGTGCGTTCTTCGACAGCAAACATGGAACTCCCTGTCATTCAAGGAATTCAGTATTACGAACTAAAAGATTTCAGCTCAGCTGTTGAGATGTTTGAAAAGGCCCCTTCAAACCTCCTTGCCAAACTCTACGGAGGATTATCTTACATGGAACTAGATGAATTTGATAAAGCAATAAATCAGTTTCAACAGATTATACATCATAACGACAACCTGTTTATAGATCAATCAGAATGGTATCTTGGTTTATGTTATTTGAAAACAAATAAACTAAATGAAGCCAGACTACTTTTTGAGAAGATCTCATTGGACAACAGCATCTACAAGACCAAGGCCCAAAAACTCCTGAAGGAGATGAAAAACTAGACAAATAATACCAGTTAAATTAATCGTTCTGACGACTGCCAAAAGGAGCTGGCAGTCGTCTTTTTTTTATCAGAAAAATAAACAGCGTCATCACGCTAAGCAGACCAATTGGTATCAGATAATAAAAAAGTATATGGTCGTCGCTGCCAGGCATTAGGTCTATGGGATCAGGGTTTCCTATCAACACATAAGATGACCAAAAATAAGGGTGGGCCTTTAACCTGTTAGAATTATCCAGAAAATCAATTTTGGCCAGTCGCAGAGCCTCATCCTTGCCCAAACCCTCTCTGAGGTAATAGTAGAATCTCTCCATAAGTCGTGACCCACTTTCATCATGGACCTCCCATGTGGTCATTACGATTGAAGGCACACCTGAGTATATAAATCCTCTGGAAAGACTCATTATACCCTCGCCCTGCTGAAGGTTACCACTACCTGTATTGCAGGCTGAAAGAACAACAAGGCTGGCGTTCAGTTTCAGATTATACAATTCGTAAGTACTCAGGGTGAAGTTATCCGGACTGTCGGAAATAGGATGGAAAACAAGCCTCGAATACAATGGGTTATTATCGTTGATCTGTGTATGCATAGCCAGGTGAAGCACATCAAATTCATTAGCATAGGAGATGAAATTTTGCTTGCTTGCATCAGAACCCTTAAGTTCGCGACCCTCAACCATTGACAACACATGCTTTGACTCAGCACGGGCATAAGGTAATGCCACAAGCTGCTGCCTGTGCCCCTCCCCATCCACATTATCAATTTGAAGGCTGTGTGCGACCGAATAATCGGGAACAAAGGTAATCACCCGTCCTTTCTGTCTTTCCTTATTGTCGTCCTCAACAAGATACCTCAGAGTTGCAGAATAAACATACGACAGGCTATTGGTTCGGATCAGGTAGGGTAATCCGGCATAATCTATCACCTCAGACGAATCAGGCTGCTTTGTCAACAGCACCTCGAAAGGAATATAACCCAGAATCCCATCAGGTATTATAACTAATTGTTTTCCGCTAACCAGGTCTTTAACTGGACCGATTAGAAAACTATAAAGCTCATAAGACACGTCTATATATTGTTCATAATCTCTTCTATTAAGGGCTGAAAAATCAGGCTTCAGATAGTTAAGCAGCTCTTTTAATGCCATTTCTGCATCAGGCAATCCTTCAAGCCTGACAAAATACTTCTCGTCTTTAGTTAATGCTATTAGGAAAGAGAGGCTATCGTGGAGCACATAATCCAATAGCAGCTCATTAGAGCCAAGTTTTTGCTGGACCTGTTGAACAGAAATCAAGTTGTTCTGGTATTTTAACCGATAATATGATGGATATTGATTGCCGATATGTTCTATCAGGCTGTCATACTGTTTGTCAAGCACAAAAAGCTTATTTTCAAGATAACCCATTTGGGCCTGAGATGGCTGCTTCTTGAGTTTCTCATTATACAGCAGCTTTCTGACTACTGAAATCTCTTCCTTTAATGTGTTCTCTTTCAAAGTTACTTCAATTGGAACACCACCAAATTCAAGTGCTTTGTTATGCCTTATTGATGACAGCAATACTGCGCCTTTAGCCTTTGATGAGAGTTCGAAAGCCAGGTCAATATAATCTGAATTTCCTGTCGCAGCAAAGAGTTCATGACAAACAGCAAGAGCCTCTGTCATGCGTCTTTTGTTTTCCTGGTTGAGAATGAGCTTGCTCTCATCAGCAATAGTCATTCCGAGCTTCTCCACAACCTTCAGTCCTGCCAGATAGTTCACCAGGCTCTTCTTCATCACAACAGTATCCATGCTACACGTCGACAGCATGTGATATAATCCGGCAAGTCCAAAAAAGGCTTCCTTGATCCGTACATCAGCATTTACAAATGATTGCTCACTTTCCGGATCAAAACCTGAAATGGCCTCAAGGAAAATTGTTTCAGCTTCCATTATTTTTCCAGTGGCAGACAGCGACTTTGCCAACAACACCTTAACATGACCAATTGTTGGCTTCTGAATAGCGTAGTTCTCTTCAAGTATCTTCAATGCACCTCTAAAATAACTCATCGCTTCGGAATGCATTTTGTTGCGTTGTAAGAACTCTCCAATGGATTGATAGGAAACCGCAGTTTCTTGATGGTCATTTCCAAAACGGTCTATAGATTCACTAACAGCCACATTAAATAGGCTATCTGCTTTATGAATATCACCAATAGCATCCAATGTTTTACCAAGATTTCTCAATAGCAACACCCTGTTCTCAGGCATTTCGGCAAGCTCAAGACTTTCATAGAAAAGTTTCAAGGCTTGTGAATACTCACCCAAAATATAATGAATTATTGCCAAATTATTATTTACTATTAACAAATTAGGGTGTCTTTCATCAATTATCTCTTTCATTGAATTAATCACATTTGAATAATAAAGTCGAGCTTTTTCGAAGTCTCCCCTTTGATAATATGTATTTGCAATATTATTGTACAATTGGGATATAGAAAGATTCTTAACATTCTCATTAATTCTTAAAATACTATCTGCTTTCCCATACATCCTTAAACTTTCAGAAGATTCTCCAATACTCTTTAAAAAGTATCCATAATTTATGTAAAACTCTCCTAAGTCCTTATAAACCTCAGGTTGCTGTTCCTGAATTGTCCTTGATTGGTTAAAACATGTAATTGCTTGATCATACTTACCCAAAATCGAATACACAATACCTTTGTTCATATAGCCATCTGATGCATCCTTACCATAATACTGATGAATGTTACAAACCATTAATGAACTGTCGAAATAATCTAGAGCGGAACTAATTTGACTCTGATAGAGATAAACAATACCGATGAAATTGTAAGTCTTCGCATGAGTAGTATGTAAAGGCCCGTAGAGTTTATTTTTTAGTTCGATAGATTTGTTAAAGTTCTTGAGTGCATCGAGATAGGAACCCCGGTTTGCAAATATCTTGCCTTTTAGGTGATACTTTTCGGCAAATAACGCACTATCTACTTTCTCAAACTGTTTAACAGTTGAATCGAAAAGGGATATCATTCTTTCTGCTTTCAGGAATTCGGATTGCAACCTGTACAGGTCGCCCAACTCAAGCAGTATCTGCAAATTTGAATCAGCCTGAGTTCCGCAACGCAATGCTTCATTTAAATAAACAATCGCACTGTCAACCTTACCCTCGGTGCTGAAACGCTTTCCTTTGCTGTAAACCTCCTCAAAATCGCATATCCTTTCTGAATCAACGGGTTGCTTGCACCCATTGAGTAATAACAACAGTGCTGCAATCAGCACAACAAATGACAGGCAGAGGTGTCTCATTTCATTGAAAATCCTGACGAAATTAGCGAAATCATTCAATCAGAACTAAAAAAAAGGGAGGCCTGCTAAGGCCTCCCCCAACCAACAATTAATTACTGCACTTATCGAACATATAAACTACTCTTCATCACTTGTTTGTCTGCTGTTTGCACAACGAGCCTGTAGCTTCCGGGAATATAAGATCCCAGCCCAAGAGTAAACACATTGGTGCCTGCAGTTACTGAAAGATTCAACTGATCAACCAACTGACCCTGCATATTGTACACCGACACATGCGCCATACCTGCTTCCGCAACTGTGATCTCCACATTGGTATAAACAGATGCAGGCATTGGATACACCTTTAGTGATGACCCCTGTCCTAAGGCAACAGCAAGCCTTGGAGCGGACAACTCAAGATATCCGATTCTTTCACCAGTATTGTCAAGAATATGGCTTTCCTTGCCCAGGCTGATGCTGACATCGCCTGATGCCTGTCCTATCAGCCTGACGGCAACAGTAGCAAGTACACCATCGAACATTGACCTTCCGGATTCGTCGCTGGTTTTTACCCAGCTCATGCGCAACTGGTTACCCACAACAGCATAATGAGCATCATCACCATAAGGAATAACCTCAACGATCTCGAGAACCTGCGGGTCAAACTCGAATACAAGCCCATAACCTGCCAGATCAATAAGCGAGCGAGCCTTCACCGGAAAACTGACAATCTGGCCTGTCTGAAGCGTGGCAATGCCTTCGTGCTCAAGAATCATTTCATCAATCAGATCCCTGCCGGTGGGAACCCAAATGCCTCCAACGTCACCGGTGCTGCTTCCTGCTACGGTACCACCTCCTGTGCGGGAATAAGTACTGACTTCAACGTCCAGAAAAACCCATTCTCCTGCCGGAAATGGTTGGCCGTAAATAAAATAATGAATAATAATAAACAGGTAATCAACCATGTTTACAACACCATTACCAGTTACATCGGCTGCCAAAAATTCAATCGGAGTGAATGTCCTGAAACCTAAAATATACTGGAGTATAAGCCAGGCATCGTAGAGGTCAACTCCACCCGGGTTAATACTCGTTGAGCTCGAAAGCACATAGGTACCATTAGGAACATTTGTAAACACATAAAACCCATTGCTACCTGTGGTATAAGTGGAGATCAGCGTTCCGCCTGTTGTGTACAGGCCAACCTGTACATCAGGAATTGGAACCTGCGGATTATTACGGTAAAGTACATAACCGTCTATTGTATTCTGTGCAAAGAGATGCTGGTTTGTAACGAGGAGTAAGGCAAACACAGCTGTAAATAGAATTCTTTTCATGTTGTTAAGATAATTGTTTGTTACGATACTTTTCAGTTTGAAGACATTTTCCCACCCTATAGTAACAAAAATGGATAAAATCGTACTTTTTAAGCCTCCGATTGACGTTAAAACATGATGTTAACATATTATCTGTTAGTTATTTAAAAAAATCAAATTTTTTTTTTTGTCTGCACGGATTTTTAAGCAAATTACAAACATCAACGGCCGTATGTTCATGTTTTCTACTTTTGCAGCATGATTACAATCCGTCAAACTCCGTTATACTTAGCTCTCCTGATTTTGGTTACATGTTCTGTGCCACTTTTACTTTCGGGTCAATCAACAGGTCATAGAATCGCTTTTAATTTTACTGGACAACCTGACAGCAGCTTCATCCTGGTCAGGCATTATGGCAATAAACTGCAGTTGGCTGATTCCACATATATTACACAAGATGGTTTGATTGTTTTTGAAGGACCTCACCAGATTCCCGGCGGCGTATATGTTCTTGCCAACGAAAGAAGAAACAAGCTTGTTGAATTCATAGTTTCCAATAACCAGCATTTCACTGTTGTTGCAGATTTTACTTCCGATAAATTTCACATCTATTCACCGGATGATGATGAAAACTCCTTGTTTTTCGGACAACTTTCAATTACCTACAAAATAAACAGGGAGCAAACCAAATTAAAAGCATCGTTTGATTCAGGGCTTATAAATGAAACCTTGTTTCTGCAACAAACCGATTCACTTAACCGATTGATCGTTGATTACCGCCAAAAAATCATTGACAGCGTCCCTGATTCGTTCATTGCTTCATTGTTCAGAGCTATGGAAGAAACGGCTGTTCCCGATGCTGTCATGCATGATCCTTTGAAAGCCTATCATTATTTTAAAAGTCATTACTGGGATCGATTTAATCTGACAGATGACCGCCTGTTGCGATCACCGGTTTTTCATCCCCGGCTTGACTACTATTTTAAACAACTTGTTCCTCCTGTCCCCGATTCAGTTATTCGTGCAATTGACAAGCTTATTCTGCTCACAGGCGACAATATAGAATTCAGGGACTACCTGATCTGGCATTTCACTTCCGAGTATCAGAATTCAACCATCATGGGAATGGACAAGGTATTTGTGCATATGGCCGACAATTATTTTAGCAAAACAACTGTCACCAATACCTCAGCTTCAGTGCTGGAAAAAATAAAGGAAAGAGCTGATCAACTGCGGAAGTTAATGATTGGAGTATCAGCACCTGACATCTGGTTGATTGATACATCAGGCAACTACCGTTCGTTCAGGGAAATAAAAAAAGAGTTTACTGTATTATTCTTCTGGGACTTCGATTGTGGAGTCTGCATCAAGGAAATGGATGCATTGGTAAAACTGCACAACAGCCAGACATATGACATGGAAGTGTTTGCCATAGGCACCAACAGCAATCTCGAAGGTTGGAAAGACAATGTTATAAGAAAGAAATTGTCCTGGATCAATGTTAACGGCACCCGAAGCCTGAATGCTGATTTCCACGATCTTTATGATATTTACGGCACCCCTGTGATCTACCTTTTGGACAAGGAAAAGAAAATAATTGCCAAGCGGATAAAAGCAGAACAGATTAGTCTGGTAATAGACAATTACCGTTTAACTTTGAATAAAAACTAATGATCAAAAACCTGACTGCTGTAAACCAGCCAAATATTATCACCATACTTTTATTTGTACTGTTACCGATGTTTACGGCCAGCCAGAATGTAGTGCCTGTGAAGAAAAAGACCGCATATAATTGGAATTTAGGCATAAACATTGGTACAGCCATTCCATTTATTGACATCTCTGAACCTGGCTTGCTGCCAAGGCCGGGGCAAAAGCCAAAAAGCATTAACCCTTCAACAGCAGTATCCTTAGGCCTTGAGTTCAATCCTTTATTCGAAGTAAGAGGCGAAGCGCTGATAGCTGTGCTAAGTGACCAAAGCCAGTCAAGAAATCAGTATTTCACAGCCACTTCCACCGAATTCAATGCAATCGTTCTCTACAATCTGATGAACCATTTGTTTCCGGCATCCAGCATCAAAAGGATACAATTTAGGGTGTTTGGCGGGTCAGGTCTTTGTTTCTATCATTCAGGGGTATACAATATGCTAACTGATGAAACGCTTATTGAAAGAGGAGGCAAAAAAGGTTTCGGCATAAGCAACAAGCTGATTGAAGGCGTCATCATTGCAGGATTTAACATTGATTTTCGCTTGACCGGGAAGATTAAACTTAATCTGGTCAGCGGCCAGAGATGGATGAATGCCGACAATTTTGATTCAGTCATCAGTGGATTTCCTTTCGACAGTTATAATATTACATCCTTAGGGATTCAGATAGCGCTGAAAAACGAACGCCCCTATCCTGTGGTTTTCAAAGATTATCGGACAGCAGCTGAAAAATAAAAAAACCACCGGCTTGTTGCTGGTGGCTTAGCTAATTCTGTGGGGCGTACTGGAATCGAACCAGTGACCTCTTGCCTGTCAAGCAAGCGCTCTAAACCAACTGAGCTAACGTCCCTCGCAAAGCCGAAAAAAAGACACGGCTACTTTCCGGCACAAAAATACAAACTCTTTGCAAGCTCACAACAGCCCATCACCAGACATTTCAGTATTTTTGGCAAAAAATATAACCTATGAGAAAGTTAATCGTCGTTTTGGTTGCATCATTTTTATTGTTGCACATTACTGGTATCTGCCAGGAGAAAAAAGAAATTCAACTTAAAGACATTTGGGCAAGCGGGGTTTTTATGCCTGAAATGATCAGGGGGGTTAGTTCAATGAATGACGGCAAGCATTATCTGTTGATAAGCGATACGGCTTTGAACATGTTTAATTATAAAACAGGAGCATTTGTGGGACCACTGGTCAAAAGCAAAGACCTCATTCCTGACGGCTTCGACAGACCAATTGGTTTTACGGACTATGTTCTTAGTGACGATGAGAAAAAAATGCTCTTGCAACACGACACTGAAAGTATCTACCGACATTCAACTCGTTCAAGTTTCTATGTTTATGACCTTGAGAAAAAGACTGTGAAACCTTTGTCAGCGAATGGCAAACAGAGTCTGGCAGATTTTTCGCCCGATAGCCGCAAGATTGCTTTTGTCAGGGACAACAACATATTTGTTTCCGATCTTGAAACAGGTCAGGAGGTTCAACTTACCCACGACGGCAGAAGCAACGAAATCATAAACGGAACAGCCGATTGGGTATATGAGGAAGAATTCAGTTTTACCAAAGCTTTTTTCTGGTCCCCTGACAGCCGTAAGATCGCTTATTACCGCTTCGATGAAACTGCAGTGAAAGAGTTTCAAATGGAACTGTTTAACGGTCTTTATCCTGAATGGTATCGGTATAAATATCCCAAAGCCGGTGAAGACAACTCCCTTATTCAGATTAAAATTCACGATCTTGTCACTGGCAAAGAGTCAATTGCTGACATAGGAGCAGAAAAAGACATTTATATCCCAAGAATCAAGTGGACTCAATCGTCTGACTGGCTTTCCATCCAGCGACTAAACCGGCTTCAGAACAATTTTGACCTAATGTTAGCAAACGCCTCCACAGGAGCAACACATATAATATATAGCGAAACTAATGACTATTACATTGACATAACCGACAATCTGACTTTTCTGCCTGATGGAAAAAGCTACCTTATTACCAGCGAGAAAGATGGTTTCAACCACATCTATCTGAATGACCTGGAAGGAAAAACATCTGTGCAACTGACAAAAGGCAATTGGGATGTTACCGAACTTTATGGATTCGATCCCAAAAGCAAACGGGTTTACTATCAAAGTGCAGAAACCTCACCGCTCGACCGGCATATCTATGCCGTTGGCCTAAACGGGAAAAACAAACAACTTTCAGTGCTTCCCGGACAAAACAGGGCATCTTTCAGCAAAACCTACCAATATTATATAGGCACGAATTCTACGGCTAATAAAGCAGCTGTAAGTCAGGTGTTCAGCAGTGAAGGTCAAATGATTCGGACAATTATTGACAACAAGGAGTTCATGAACCGGATTTCAAAGTACAACCTGAGTCCAATGGAGTTTTTTACAATATCTGATTCTGCAATCAAACTTCCTGACGGCAAAACCGTTGATCTTAACGCATGGAGGATTCTTCCTCCTGAATTCGATCCAAATAAAAAATACCCTGTTTTGGTGTATGTATATGGTGGTCCTGGTTCACAAACCGTTACAAACGCATGGGGCTGGCATAACTATTTCTGGTTCCAGATGCTCGCACAAAAGGGAATAATTGTTGTTTCGGTTGACAACCGGGGAACCGGAGCAAGAGGCGAGATATTTAAAAAACTGACTTACAAGGAACTTGGCAAATATGAAACTGAAGATATGATCACCACAGCCAGGTATCTTTCGAAACTTGATTATGTAGATGGTTCAAGAATTGGCATCTTTGGATGGAGCTACGGAGGCTATATGTCAACACTGGCGATTACAAAAGGGGCTGATGAGTTTGCCTCAGCAATTGCAGTGGCACCGGTAAGCAGTTGGAGATACTATGACAATATCTATACTGAAAGATTTATGCAGAAACCACAGGATAACCCGGATGGTTACGACAATAATTCACCTATCAATCACGTAAGAAGCCTCAAGGGAAGCTACCTTCTGGTTCATGGGAGCGCAGATGATAACGTTCATTATCAAAACACAATGGAACTCATCAATGCTCTTGTGAAAGCAAATAAGCAATTCGAACTCATGATTTATCCAAACCGTAATCACGGGATTTATGGCGGCACAACCAGATTACACCTGTATACCTTAATGACTGACTTCTTGGAAAGGAGCTTACTAAAAAGTGATAAGGCACTGGAAAAATAATTTGTCAATTCGGGAAAACTTATTAATTTTGCGCCCCGGTTTGTAATGCACCGATAAATAAACTTAAAGAAAGAATAACAAAATGATCATCATTCCTGTTAAAGAAGGCGAAAGCATCGACCGAGCCTTAAAGAAATACAAAAGAAAATTTGAAAAGACCGGCGTGGTCAAAGAACTGCGTGTACGGCAGAAATTCACCAAACCATCTGTTATTCAGCGCGAACAGAGGCTTAAGGCCATTTACATTCAACAGCTTCGCCGTCAGGAAGAGATGTAACATTCTTTTTTTTGCCGGAAATCTTTTACAAAACTTTGATGTAGGCATAGTTTTTACTAAATTTACATCGAAGTTTGTTTTTTATGAATATTGACCAATTCCTTCAATGGATCAGTAACGAGAAGCGCTTTTCGAAGCATACCGTTATAGCATATAGCAAGGATTTGAAAGATTTTGAAGGATTCATTGAACTCAATTATGAACAGACAGGATTGTTGTCGGTCAAGCCGGTAATGATACGCAGTTGGCTTGTAAGCCTGAAAGAATCCGGAATGACCAACAACAGCATTAACCGAAAATTAAGCACCATAAGGTCCTTCTATCACTTTTGCCAGAGAAACGACCTGATTCATAGCAACCCGTCCGAAAAGTTGGTATCCTTAAAAAAAACACGGAGGCTACCTTCTTTCGCCTCAGAGGAAACCATGAAAAATGACACGACTGAGGATACTTGTGACACTTTTAGCAGAATCAGGGACAGGCTAGTGATAGACATTCTTTATCACTCAGGAATCCGGCTTTCGGAATTGATACATTTAAAGGAAACAGATGTGGATATGTACCAAAACCAACTAACGGTAACCGGAAAAGGTAATAAACAAAGAATAATACCGTTTCATCATCAGTTAAAAGAAAGTATAAGACAATATTTACAACATAAAAGGAAGATGTTCGAGCAGCAGGAAACTTCGCTGATTGTTACTGACAAAGGGAAAAAGCCTTACGAGAAAATGATTTACCGTATTGTGAACAGATTTCTCACAACGAAAACTACCCTCGAAAAGGCCAGTCCTCATGTGCTCAGACACACTTTTGCAACCCATTTACTAAATAATGGAGCAAATATCTTAGCGATTAAAGAATTGCTGGGACACAGTAGCCTCGCTGCTACTCAGGTATACACACACAACACTATTGAACAGCTAAAAAAAATTCATCAACAAGCCCATCCGAAAGGATAAATTAACAAGGAGGAACAAAAATGAAAGTCACCATCAATGCTGTACATTTTAAAGCAGACCAGAAGTTAGAAGATTTCATCACAAAAAAATTGGAAAAACTTGCCGCAAAGAATGATGAAATTATTGGAGCTGAAGTAACCCTCAAGTTAGACAATACGGAAACCCCCATGAACAAAATTACTGAGATCAGAATTATGCTCAAGGGTAACGACCTGTTTGCAAGCAAGCAGAACAAGACGTTCGAGGAAGCTGCCGATGCCGTTTTAGATGCTCTGAAGAAACAAATCGAAAAGTACAGGAAACGCTTCATAAAATAATTTATCTGTTGATATTCAATACTTTAACATTATGAACAAAAATTATTCAATTTTTTGAATAAAATTCTTTGTCAATTCATTTAAACTATCTATTTTTGCAGACCTTTTTCGTAAGGTATTTTTGCCTTATGACAGATGTTCTTTGAAGAAGCCGATGTAGCTCAGCTGGCCAGAGCAGCTGATTTGTAATCAGCTGGTCGGGGGTTCGAATCCCTCCATCGGCTCAAACTGATAAAATAACATGGGGAAGTACCAGAGCGGTCAAATGGGGCAGACTGTAAATCTGTTGGCGCAGCCTTCGGAGGTTCGAATCCTTCCTTCCCCACGCAAAAGCGGGAATAGCTCATTTGGTAGAGCGACAGCCTTCCAAGCTGTAGGTGGCCGGTTCGAGCCCGGTTTCCCGCTCAAAAGCCGATGTAGCTCAGTGGTAGAGCGCTTCCTTGGTAAGGAAGAGGTCATGAGTTCAATCCTCATCATTGGCTCAAGTTAATTGATTTATAAACACCTTTAATTTAAACAAAGTAGATATGGCTAAAGAAAAATTCGCACGTACCAAGCCACACGTAAACATCGGTACGATTGGTCACGTTGACCATGGCAAAACCACGTTAACAGCTGCAATTACGCTGTGTTTGCAAGATAAGGGACTTGCTGAATTCAAATCCTTTGACTCTATTGATGCTGCTCCTGAAGAAAAAGAAAGAGGAATCACCATCAATACAGCTCACGTAGAGTATCAAACGGTTGCAAGACACTATGCACACGTTGACTGTCCAGGACACGCTGACTATGTTAAAAACATGGTTACCGGTGCTGCTCAGATGGACGGAGCTATCATTGTTGTGGCCGCAACTGATGGTCCGATGCCTCAAACACGTGAACATATCCTTCTTGCCCGTCAGGTAGGCGTTCCTCGTTTGGTGGTTTTCATGAATAAAGTTGACCTGGTTGACGATGAAGAATTGCTTGAGTTGGTTGAAATGGAAGTAAGGGATCTGCTTACTTTCTATAAATTCGATGGTGACAATACACCTGTAATTCAAGGGTCAGCTCTTGGCGGGTTGAACAAAGAGCCAAAGTGGGTAGAAAAAATCTATGAACTCATGGATGCCTGTGACTCATGGATTCCACTTCCAGAGCGCGATCAGGACAAGCCATTCCTTATGCCTATTGAAGACGTTTTCTCAATTACGGGACGTGGTACAGTAGCAACAGGCAGAATTGAAACTGGTATTATCAATACCGGTGACACTGTTGATATTATCGGAATGGGCGCAGAAAAACTGAAATCCGTAGTAACCGGGGTTGAGATGTTCCGCAAAATTCTTGATCGTGGTGAAGCTGGTGACAATGCCGGATTATTGCTGCGTGGTATTGACAAGGATGAAATTCGCAGAGGTATGGTAATTGCAGCCACTGGTTCAGTTACTCCTCATAAACACTTCAAAGCTGAGGTATACATCCTCAAGAAAGAAGAAGGCGGACGTCACACTCCTTTCCATAACAAATACCGTCCTCAGTTCTATTTCAGAACCACCGACGTTACCGGCGAAATCATGCTCCCAGCAGGCGTAGAAATGGTAATGCCCGGCGACAACCTCACCATCGAAGTGAAGCTTATCGCTGAGATTGCTATGAACAAGGGTCTCCGTTTCGCTATTCGTGAAGGTGGCCGCACAGTTGGTGCTGGTCAGGTTACCGAAATCCTTGACTAATCAGTTTGACTGAAAATAAGAGGTTAAAGGTATTCTGAGTCTTCAGAGTACCTTTAACTTACTCTAATACATAATAAAGAGTGTTAATACAAACGGGTGTAGCTCAATTGGTAGAGTAGCGGTCTCCAAAACCGTTGGTTGTGGGTTCAAGTCCTACCACCCGTGCAATTAAAAAGATAATACCGATGGCAAAAATAGGAATCATCAACTACGCGAAAGAAAGTTACCAGGAACTTATGCAAAAGGTCTCATGGCCTACCTGGCCCGAACTTCAAAGTAGTGCAATAGTCGTATCCATTGCTTCCCTGTTAATCGCATTAGTGGTTTACTTGATGGATAAGTCTTTTGAAACCTTGCTCGAAGCTTTTTACAGGCTTTTCTAGGTTTTTGCCTTTAGTATTTATACGTGTGTTGAATAACTGTCTCAATCTTTTTGCCAGCAATGAGTGAAACGACCGAAAAAAAGTGGTACGTTGTCCGGGCCATCAGTGGAAAAGAAAAAAAGGTAAAAGAATACCTCGAAGCTGAAATTAACAGGCTTGGTCTTCAATCACTTATTTCTCAGGTACTCATCCCGACAGAAAAAGTGTATCAGATTCGTAAAGGAAAGAAAATAAGCAAAGAGCGAAATTACTTTCCGGGTTACGTGTTGATTGAAGCTGCTCTGACGGGTGAGATCCCCCACATTATCAAAAATATTCCTAATGTGTTGGGATTTCTAGGCACTAAGGGTGAGCCCGATCCCCTGCGTCCGTCGGAGGTTAACCGGATTCTGGGCAAAGTTGATGAACTCGCCGAAATGGGTGAAGAAGTTAACGTGCCTTTTATCATTGGTGAAACAGTGACTGTTACAGACGGGCCATTCAACAGTTTTACAGGAGTGATAGAAGAGATCAACGAAGAGAAGAAAAAACTCAAAGTTATGGTAAAAATCTTCGGTCGAAAGACTCCACTTGAACTGAGTTTTATGCAGGTAGAAAAGGAATAGGTTAAACAACCATATCTTTATTCTCCTTAAAAACGCTTAAATATTAAGGATTAATATGGCAAAAGAAGTAAGCGCATTAATTAAACTGCAAATCAAAGGAGGAGCCGCAAACCCTTCACCACCGGTTGGACCCGCTCTGGGTTCAAAAGGGGTAAACATCATGGAGTTTTGCAAACAATTCAATGCCCGAACACAGGATATGGCCGGAAAAATAGTTCCGGTTATCATTACTGTTTATAAGGACAAATCATTCGAATTTATTGTAAAAGCACCACCTGTTGCCATACAGATCATGGAACTGGCCACCCTCAAAAAGGGTTCGGCCGAGCCTAACCGTGTTAAGGTCGGGTCCCTTACCTGGGATCAGGTCCAAACAATAGCTGAGAACAAGATGAAAGATTTAAATGCTTTCACCATGGAATCAGCTATGAAAATGGTTGCAGGCACCGCGAGAAGTATGGGTGTTAAGGTTACCGGCGCTTCACCTTTTGAAAATAACTAAAGGCAGGAGCCTTTGGTTAGTTGCATTTTGTAGAACCAATAAAAATTTGTGTAATGGCAAAAACGTCCAAACAAAAAAAAGAGGCAATAGCCAAGTTCGACAAAAGCAAGATTTACTCCTTGACTGAAGCAGTTGATATCGTAAAGCAAATTACCTACACCAAGTTTGATGCTTCTGTGGATTTGAATGTACGTTTGGGTGTTGACCCACGAAAAGCAAACCAAATGGTTCGCGGATCAGTGACCCTCCCACACGGAACAGGAAAGACCATCAAAGTTCTGGTACTATGTACCCCTGACAAGGAACAAGAAGCAAAGGATGCAGGTGCTGATTTTGTTGGACTGGATGAGTATATCCAGAAAATCAAAGACGGCTGGACCGATATTGACGTAGTGATTACCACTCCAAATGTAATGCCTAAAGTTGGTGCACTGGGCCGTATCCTCGGACCCCGCGGATTAATGCCCAACCCAAAAACAGGAACAGTTACAATGGAAGTTGGCAAAGCTATTCAGGAAGTCAAGGCTGGTAAAATCGACTTTAAAGTTGATAAATATGGTATCGTTCATGCAGGTGTTGCTAAAATTAGCTTCGACAACGAAAAAATTGTTGATAATGCAAGGGAGCTTTTGGTTACAATCAACAAGCTTAAACCCACTGCTGCTAAAGGCACTTATGTGAAAAGTATCTTTATTTCCAGTACAATGAGCCCAGGTGTTCAGATCGATCCAAAATCAGTAACAAACTAAGATTGAAAGGAAGTTATTGACATGAGAAAAGAAGAAAAACAGATGCTCATTGAGGATATCACGCAGCAACTCAGTAGTTGCTCTAATTTTTACCTCACGGATATCTCAAACCTTAATGCAGAGAAAACCAGCAACCTACGCAGACTATGTTTTAATCGAAACATCAAACTGATGGTTGTTAAGAATGCTTTGCTAAAAAAGGCTATGGAGCGTACGGACAGAGATATGAGCGAGCTTTATGTTACGTTGACAGGAGCTACCTCGATTATGTTTTCAGAATCGGGTAATGCGCCAGCCAAACTTATCAAAGAGTTCCGTAAAACATCCAACCGTCCCATTCTTAAAGGTGCGTTCATCGAGGAAGCTTCCTATGTTGGCGACCACCAACTCGACTTCCTGATTAGCATCAAGTCGAAGAATGAACTCATCGGAGACCTGGTAGCCCTGCTGCAATCACCGGTAAGAAATGTTATCGGATCGCTTCAGTCAGGAGGACACAAGATCTCCGGAATTCTGCAAACCCTTTCGGAAAAAGCAGAATAAGCCCAAGAATGATTATCATTCAATAGAAAATAAGAATTAAATAATTGTAATCACCTTTAAAACGAAAATAACATGGCAGATTTGAAAGCTTTGGCAGAACAATTAGTAAACCTCACTGTTAAAGAAGTCAATGAATTGGCTGGAATCCTCAAAAGTGAATATGGCATTGAACCTGCTGCTGCTGCAGCCGTTGTTGCTGCTGCCCCCGCAGGCGATGCAGCACCGGTTGTTGAAGAAAAAACCGCTTTTGATGTTATCCTGAAGTCGGCCGGCGCATCCAAGCTCGCAGTTGTTAAACTGGTTAAGGAATTGACCAGCCTCGGACTGAAAGAAGCAAAAGAATTGGTGGACGCAGCTCCAAAACCAATTAAAGAAGGCGTCAGCAAAGACGAAGCTAATGCATTGAAATCTCAGCTTGAAGAAGCAGGAGCAGAAGTTGAGGTTAAATAAGAAGATTAAAATTTCTGCAACATATCAGGTAAAATAACCTCTGTGGCATCTTATGGAAGCCACAGAGGTTGTGCCTGTTAAGCTGTTCTCTCCGGCACTTCTTTAAATTACTGATTAATCGCTTGTTAAACCGAGCTTAAAAACTTAAACCCTTGGCTGAAAAATCAATCCAAAGAATCAGTTTCGCATCCACTGAGAATCAATTCAATTACCCGGATTTTCTCGACATCCAGCTTAAGTCATTTCAGGATTTCTTCCAGTTGGAAACAAATCCTGAAAATCGTGAAACCGAAGGACTTTACAGGGTGTTTGCTGAGAATTTCCCGATCACGGATGCACGGAATAACTTCGTCCTCGAATTTATCGATTATTTCATTGATCCTCCGCGTTATTCCATTGAAGAATGTATTGAGCGCGGACTTACCTACAGTGTTCCCCTGAAAGCCAAACTCAAACTCTATTGTACGGACCCCGAGCATGAAGATTTTGAAACCATTGTTCAGGATGTGTATCTGGGTATGATCCCGTACATGACACCTCAGGGTACTTTCGTCATCAATGGAGCCGAGCGCGTTGTGGTTTCGCAACTGCACAGGTCACCAGGAGTGTTCTTCGGACAGCATAAACATGCCAACGGAACACAGCTGTATTCGGCACGAATCATCCCATTCAAAGGCTCCTGGATGGAATTCTCGACCGACATCAATAATGTCATGTATGCATACATTGACAGAAAGAAAAAATTACCCGTTACTACCCTACTCAGGGCTATCGGGTTCGAAACAGACAAGGATATTCTGGAAATCTTCAATCTGGCAGAAGAAGTCAAAGTGAGCAAAGCCGGCCTGAAAAGAGTTACCGGACGGAAACTCGCAGCAAGGGTTGTCCGCTCATGGATTGAAGACTTTGTAGATGAAGACACCGGTGAGGTAGTTTCGATTGAGCGAAATGAAGTAATCATTGAGCGGGAAACCGAACTCACCAACGAGCACATTGATCTGATCGTTGACTCAGGCATAAAAACCATACTCATCCATCAGGACGAAACCAATGCTTCGGATTATTCCATCATCTTCAATACACTCCAAAAAGATACAGCTAACTCTGAAAAAGAAGCTGTTGAATTTATTTACAGACAATTAAGAAATGCTGAACCACCGGATGAGGAAACTGCTCGTGGTATCATCGACAAGCTTTTCTTCTCTGATAAAAGATATGACCTTGGTGAAGTGGGTCGCTACAGGATCAACAAGAAACTGAACCTGACCACACCGGAAAATGTGAAGGTTCTTACCAAAGAGGACATCATTGAAATAATTAAATACCTTATTGAGCTGGCCAATAATAAAACTGAAGTGGACGATATCGACCACCTCAGCAACAGAAGGGTCAGAACAGTCGGAGAACAATTGTACGCCCAGTTTGGTGTTGGTCTTGCCCGTATGGCCAGAACCATCAGAGAGAGAATGAATGTTCGTGACAACGAAGTATTCACACCCACCGATCTGATCAATGCTAAAACTTTATCATCTGTAATCAATTCGTTCTTCGGAACCAACCAATTATCCCAGTTTATGGACCAGACAAATCCATTGTCGGAGGTAACCCATAAACGCAGGGTGAGCGCACTCGGACCAGGTGGATTATCGCGCGAACGTGCCGGATTTGAGGTACGCGACGTTCATTATACCCATTACGGAAGATTGTGTACCATTGAAACACCCGAAGGACCTAATATTGGTCTTATCTCATCGCTTTGTGTGTACGCTAAAATTAACAAACTTGGTTTTATTGAAACCCCTTACCGTGAGGTGAAGGAAGGTAAAGTTGATTTCAGCAGCTCACCTGTCTACCTCAGCGCTGAAGAGGAGGAAAATAAAATTATCGCTCAGGCAAGCACGAATACCGATTCAAAAGGTCTTTTTGTCGAAGATCAGGTTAAAGTGAGGTACCTTGCAGATTATCCGATTACAGCACGTGAAGAAGTAAACCTTATTGACGTGGCTCCAAACCAGATCGCATCCATCGCTGCCTCGCTGATACCTTTCCTCGAGCATGACGATGCTAACCGAGCCCTGATGGGTTCAAACATGATGCGTCAGGCTGTTCCTCTGATTAGCCCACAAACCCCAATTGTCGGAACCGGCATCGAAGGTCCGGTGGCCAGAGACTCGCGCGTTCTTATACATGCGGAAGGGAATGGAGAAGTATTGTTTGTGGATTCTTCAAAAATCACTATCCGCTACAACCGCGCAGAGGAAGAAAAATTAGTGAGTTTTGATGATGATGTTAAAACCTACCACCTGACGAAATTCTCGCGCACCAACCAGAACACAAGCATCAACCTGAAGCCTATCGTCAGAAGAGGTCAGAAAGTTACCAAAGGTCAGGTATTATGCGAAGGCTATGCCACACAAAACGGCGAACTTGCCTTAGGACGCAACCTTATGGTAGCCTTTATGCCTTGGAAAGGTTATAACTTTGAGGATGCAATCGTTATCTCCGAGAAAATTGTAAAGGAAGATATTTTTACATCGGTTCATATTGAGGAATTTACGCTTGAAGTACGCGACACCAAACGGGGGATTGAAGAGTTAACCAACGATATTCCCAATGTAAGCGCTGATGCAACAAAAGACCTTGACGAAAACGGACTCATCCGTATCGGCGCCGAAGTAAATGAAGGTGATATCTTAATTGGAAAAATTACGCCAAAAGGCGAAAGTGACCCCACTCCCGAAGAAAAGCTTCTAAGGGCAATATTCGGTGATAAAGCAGGCGATGTTAAAAACGCCTCGCTGAAAGCACCACCATCAATGAAAGGAATTGTCATTGATAAAAAGCTATTCTCACGGGTTATCAAAGACCGTAAATCAAAGGCCAAAGACAAAGACCTTGTAACAGAACTCGAAGAGCAGTATAACAAGCAATATGCTGAACTCAAGGGCAAACTTGTTGACAAGCTTACAGTGCTGTTGAACAACAAGACCTCACAAGGTGTTTCGAACAACTTCAAGGAAGTAATCATACCAAAAAAATCAAAGTTCACTCAGAAAATGCTGATGGGACTTGATTATTCCGCCGTTAATCCAAATAAATGGACAACGGATAAGGAAACTAACGACCTTATTAAAGTTGTTATAAACAATTTTAATATCAAGTATAAGGAACTTTATGGCATCTTCAACCGCAAGAAGTTTGTGGCCACTGTAGGTGACGAGCTCCCCAATGGTATCGTTCAGATGGCAAAGGTGTATGTGGCCAAGAAAAGGAAACTTACAGTAGGCGACAAGATGGCCGGACGTCACGGTAATAAGGGTATTGTTGCCAGAATTGTGCGTGAAGAAGACATGCCTTTCCTTCAGGACGGCACACCGGTTGACATCGTTCTCAATCCGCTAGGCGTGCCCTCGCGTATGAACCTTGGACAGATTTATGAAACTGTTCTTGGTTGGGCAGGAGCCAAACTCGGACTTAAATTTGCTACACCAATCTTCGACGGAGCAAGCATTGACCAGATCAATGATTACCTGAAAAAGGCAAACCTTCCGGAAAACGGCAGTGTTTACCTATTCGATGGTGGCACCGGCGAACGTTTTGATCAGCCTGCGACCGTCGGCTACATCTATATGCTGAAATTGCATCATATGGTTGACGACAAGATGCACGCAAGGTCAATCGGGCCTTATTCCCTTATCACTCAGCAACCTCTTGGAGGTAAAGCTCAGTTCGGGGGCCAGCGTTTTGGTGAAATGGAAGTCTGGGCACTCGAAGCCTTTGGTGCCAGCAACATCCTTCAGGAAATCCTCACGGTTAAGTCTGACGATGTTGTAGGCAGGGCAAAAGCATATGAAGCCATTGTTAAGGGCGACAATATGCCTGTACCCGGAATACCCGAATCATTCAATGTGTTGGTTCATGAGCTACGCGGGCTTGGTCTCGAAGTAACCTTTGAATCCTGATAAGGTATTAGTGAATTCTTTTTAGTACATGAATTAACTGACTTACAACAATATGGCTTACAGAAGCGACAGCACAATAAGCAGTGCATTCTCAAGAATAACCCTCAGCCTTGCTTCCCCCGAGTCGATACTCGAAAGATCAAGTGGTGAGGTATTAAAACCCGAAACAATTAACTACAGGACCTACAAACCCGAAATGGGGGGATTGTTCTGCGAACGAATTTTCGGGCCTGTTAAAGACTGGGAGTGTCATTGCGGAAAGTATAAAAGAATCCGTTACAAAGGTATCATCTGCGACCGATGTGGTGTAGAGGTAACTGAAAAAAAGGTGCGCAGGGAAAGAATGGGACACATACAGCTTGTTGTACCTGTGGCCCATATCTGGTATTTCAGATCCCTTCCAAATAAAATAGGTGCTCTGCTGGGATTACCCACGAAAAAACTTGATGCGATCATTTATTACGAGAGATATGTAGTGATAAATCCAGGGATCAAGAAAAACGACGGGATCAACTATCTGGATTTCATCACAGAAGAAGAATACCTTGACATAATTGATGCCTTACCTGCTGACAACCAGCATCTTCCTGACAATGACCCAAACAAGTTCATTGCAAAAATGGGTGCTGAAGCAATTCATGATTTATTGGCCCGACTTGATCTTGACGTTGAATCGTTTGATTTGCGCCACAAGGCTAATACCGAAACTTCTCAGCAGAGAAAACAGGAAGCACTCAAAAGACTTCAGGTTTTCGAAGCATTCAGGGATGCGCGAAACAGAATAGAAAATCGTCCTGAATGGATGATCGTGAAAATAGTGCCGGTAATTCCTCCGGAACTCAGACCATTGGTGCCGCTCGATGGCGGACGTTTCGCCACATCTGACCTCAACGACCTTTACCGTAGGGTGATTATCCGCAACAACAGGCTTAAAAGGCTTATTGAAATTAAAGCCCCTGATGTAATCATGCGTAATGAAAAGCGTATGTTGCAGGAAGCTGTTGACTCTTTGTTTGACAATTCCAGGAAATCAAGTGCTGTAAAGACAGAATCAAATAGACCTCTTAAGTCCTTAAGCGACAGCTTAAAAGGAAAACAGGGGCGATTCCGTCAGAACCTCCTTGGTAAACGTGTTGACTACTCAGGTCGTTCTGTTATTGTGGTTGGACCCGAGCTTAACTTAAACGAATGCGGTATACCGAAAGATATGGCCTCGGAGTTGTTCAAGCCATTCATTATCCGCAAAATGCTCGAAAGAGGAATTGTCAAAACAGTTAAATCGGCCAAAAAAATTGTTGACCGTAAAGACCCTGTAGTGTACGACATTTTGGAAAGCATCTTAAAAGGCCATCCAGTTCTGCTGAACAGAGCCCCCACCCTTCACAGGTTGGGTATCCAGGCTTTCCAGCCAAAACTTGTTGAAGGCAAAGCTATACAGTTACACCCTTTGGTATGTACAGCTTTCAATGCCGACTTCGACGGTGACCAGATGGCAGTGCACGTGCCTCTGGGGCACGCAGCAATACTCGAAGCACAGATACTCATGCTGGCCTCGCATAATATTCTCAATCCGGCAAACGGAGCCCCAATTACTGTTCCGTCGCAAGACATGGTATTGGGTCTTTATTACCTGACCAAAGGAAGGAAAAGCACACCGGAGAAAGCCGTAAAAGGTGAAGGTAAAAGGTTCTATTCTGCCGAAGAAGTATTAATTGCCTACAATGAAAAAAGAGTTGATCTGCACGCTGTCATAAACGTAAAGACTAAGGTGCGCGAAGGAAGACAACTTGTTGATAAAACAATAGAAACAACTGTAGGAAGGGTGCTCTTTAATCAGGTGGTTCCCGAGAAATATGGATTTATTAATCAGTTGCTTACGAAAAAATCCTTACGCGATATTATCGGAGACATAGTTAAAATGCTTGGGACTGCAACAGCCTCGAAATTCCTCGATGACATCAAGAACCTTGGATTCCAGATGGCATACAGAGGCGGTTTGTCATTTAATCTTGGTAATGTTAATATACCCGCTGTAAAAGAAGAGCTTATCCAGAATGCTAATGAAGAGGTTTTGGAAGTTATTTCAAACTACAACATGGGCTTTATTACGAATAATGAGCGCTATAATCAAATTATTGATATCTGGACACACACCAATTCGAGACTGACAAATACATTGATGCAGCATCTGTCGCAGGACGATCAAGGTTTTAACCCTGTGTTTATGATGCTTGATTCAGGAGCCCGTGGTTCGAAAGAACAGATCAGGCAGTTGTCGGGGATGAGGGGTCTGATGGCAAAGCCGCAAAAATCGGGAGCTACCGGAGGTGAAATTATCGAAAATCCGATCTTATCCAACTTTAAGGAAGGTCTTTCGGTACTTGAGTATTTCATCTCTACGCACGGGGCCCGTAAAGGTTTGGCCGATACAGCTCTGAAAACAGCTGATGCAGGTTATCTTACCCGTCGTTTGGTTGATGTGGCTCAGGATGTTGTTATTACAGAACAAGATTGTGGTACCCTTAGAGGGTTAACCACCAGCGCACTGAAAAAGAGTGAAGAGGTGGTTGAATCACTTTATGACAGGATTCTCGGACGTGTTGCCTTGCATGATATATATCATCCACATACGGGCGAATTGATTATTACCGGAAGTGAAGAAATCACAGAAGATATTGCTGCTGTGATCGAAAGCTCACCCATCGAACAAGTTGAGATCAGGTCGGTATTAACATGTGAATCCAAAAAAGGAGTATGTGCCAAATGTTACGGCCGCAACCTGGCCTCAGGCAAGATGGTTCAAAAAGGTGAAGCTGTCGGAGTGATAGCAGCACAATCCATAGGTGAGCCCGGAACACAGTTAACCCTTCGTACATTCCACGTGGGTGGTGCTGCCGCCAATATTGCTATCCTATCGAAGATTGAGGCTAAGTATGATGGCATCCTTGAAATTGATGAACTCAGATCAGTAGAGTCAAAGAAAGATGATAAAATCATTGATATCGTCATCGGACGCTCAGCTGAAATGAAAATCGTAGATAAGAAAACAGGTATTGTGCTCACTTCTGGAAACATTCCATACGGTGCCAACCTTTATTTCCGCAGTGGTACCGAAGTAAGCAAAGGCAACCTGATCAGCGACTGGGATCCATATAATGCAGTTATTCTCTCTGAACATGAAGGAAAGATTTCCTTTGAAAATATAGTAGAAGGACAAACCTACCGCATTGAGTCGGATGAGCAAACTGGTTATCATGAAAAAGTGATTATCGAAAGCCGCCAGAAAACCAAAAACCCTGCTATAAAAATTCTCGACAAGGAAAACCTGCTTATCAAAATGTATGATATTCCTGTGGGAGCCCACATTGTCGTTGACAATGGCGACATGGTCAAAGCCGGGGGTATGCTGGTTAAGATTCCCAGGGCGATCGGAAAATCAGGCGACATCACAGGAGGTCTTCCCAGAGTAACTGAGCTTTTTGAAGCACGTAATCCTTCTGAACCAGCTATTGTTTCTGAGATTGATGGGGTTGTTTCTTTTGGTAAAAAGCTGAAAAGAGGTAACCGCGAAATCATTGTAACCTCAAAAACCGGTGAAGAAAAGAGCTACCTGATCCCAACCTCCAAGCAGATTCTGGCTCAGGAGAACGATTTTGTCAAAGCAGGCACCCCACTTTCAGAAGGTGCTATGACCCCTTCAGACATTCTTGCTATCAAAGGACCTATGAAGGTGCAGGAATATATCGTGAACGAAGTTCAGGAAGTGTACCGTCTTCAAGGTGTTAAAATCAACGACAAGCACTTTGAAGTAATTGTACGTCAAATGATGCGAAAAGTGGAAGTTGAAGATCCGGGTGATACCAGATTTCTTGAAGGTGAACTAATCAATAAAATTGATTTCCAGGAGGAAAATGATGAGATCTACGGCAAGAAAATTGTGACCGATTCGGGTGATTCTGAAACAATGCGCCTGGGACAAATCATAAGTGCACGAAAACTCCGCGACGAAAACTCTATGCTCAAGCGTAAAGATAAAGCATTGGTTGAGGCCCGCGATGCAAAACCTGCTACTGCTTTTCAGGTACTTCAGGGTATTACTCGTGCCTCACTCCAGACCAACAGCTTCATATCCGCCGCTTCATTCCAGGAAACCACAAAGGTGCTGACTCTGGCAGCCATTAATGCCAAATCGGACGAACTTAACGGTTTGAAAGAAAACGTAATCGTAGGTCATAAGATTCCTGCGGGTACCGGTTTAAGGGAGTATGATGATCTTATTGTTGGCTCGCGTGAAGAATATGAGGCAGTTATGGAAGCCGCAGCTCGTCCGGGATTGAGGCAGGATCGCAAATAAGTGTATAATAGCTTTAATAACCATCGAGTTAAATAAGGAGCAACATGGCAGAGAATAAGAATCAGATCAATATCGAACTCAGCGAAGAAATTGCTGAAGGAATCTACAGCAACTTGGCCATTATCACACATTCCCATTCGGAGTTTGTGGTTGACTTTGTCAAGCTGATGCCCGGCGTTCAGAAAGCCAAAGTTAAATCAAGGATAATACTTACTCCCGAGCATGCCAAACGCCTTTATAAAGCCCTTGCTGACAACATCAAGAAGTTTGAGGTGGCACATGGCCCAATCAAAGACTCTCCTGGTGGGGATGCCATGCCTCCCTTCACTTTAGGAGGACCAACAGCTCAGGCATAAAACAAAAAGCCACTTTCTTCCGAAGGTGGCTTTTTTATTTGATCCATTTAAGGATTATCTATCTTACAGGATAAGGTGGTATTTGTGGAAGTTCGGGGTAATTTTTCATCTCTTCCAGTATTACTTCGATGGCCTTGTTTAGTTGATCGTCAATGCCATTATATTCCCTTGACGGGTCATTGTCCACTTCAATATCAGGATCAACGCCGTAACCTTCGATAACCCAGTTGCCGTGCTCATCGAATGGGGCAAATTCAGGCTTACGCAGATCAGCTCCATCAATGAACGGAAGTGATCCTCTGATTCCGACAACTCCACCCCACGAACGAACACCGATTGCCTTGCCGAGTCCAAGTTTCTTGAACTGATAGGGGAAAAGGTCTCCGTCAGAAGCCGAATACCTGTCAAGCAAAAGCACTTTGGGGCCAAACATCATTCCGCGGGGTTTGGTATCCACCCCATTATTACGCGACATACCAAACAATGCAAGCTCACGCGAAAGTCTTTCGATGATCATGGGGGACACATTTCCACCGCCATTACCCCGATCGTCAATGATCAGAGCTTTCTTATCCAATTGCGGATAATAATACTTGACAAACTCATTGAGCCCTTCTGGCCCCATGTCGGGAATATGAATATAACCAACCTGACCGTTTGTGGCTTTGTTAACCTTTTCGATATTATCCTGAACCCAGGAATAATAATACAACCCTGCCTCGTCAGCAACAGGCACTACTATTACACTTCGGCTTCCATTAAGTGATGGATTGGGGTTGAGACCAATGAGTACCTGTTGTCCGGCTGTGCCGGAAAGGGCCTCATAAATGTCCGCCATCGTGTTGGTTTGCTTACCATTAATCGAAACAATGTATTCACCTTCACGGGCATCAACACCAATTGCAGTTAGTGGCGAACGAAGCGATTCGTTCCAGTTCTCGCCTTTTAAAATCTTATCAATCCTGTAATAGCCTGAATTATCACGACTTAATTTGGCTCCCAATAACCCTGTCCTGATGCGCTCAGGTGATGGCTTGTCCCCACCATTAACATATGCATGACCAACATTGAGCTCACCAATCAGTTCACCGATCAGGTAATTAAGGTCATCCCGATTATTAACATAGGGAAGCAAAACAGCATATTTATCGTGCATTGCCTTCCAATCTACACCATGCATATTTGGTGCGTAGAAAAAGTCGCGCATTTGCCTCCATGATTCAGTATAAATCTGTTTCCACTCCTCTTTCAGGTTGACTTTAACCTTCATATTGCCAAGGTCAGCAAACTCATCAGCTTTTATTGTGCCCTTGGGCAGGTCAATAACTGCATATTTTCCCTGAACAGCAAGCAGCATTTTTTTCTGATCAGCCGAGATTACGAAAGTAGTATAAGCTCCCAGATCGGTTTCTTTCTTGCTTTTGAGGTCAAAATATTTCATAGAAGCCTTTGATCCTCTTGAATTGAAAGCATAATAAACTCCACCTTCAACTGGACTGATGTTCCAATAGCTTCCGGCGGCGGTTCCCGGAAGTGCCACAACCCGTCCGAAAATACCATCAAAATCAACCTCAACGATCAATTTCTTTTCTTCTTTTTTGTCAGATTTAGAAGATGGTTTCGATGTTTCGCCCACTTCAGATTTTGCTGCTTCAACTTCGTTATTCTCGGGAATAAATGGCGATGAAGTGGATTTCCTCAGCGGAACCATATACACCTTATTCATATCTATATATGCATGGTTCCATTCTGTCCAGCTGTACACCGGATTAAAATCACGTGATGAACTGAAATAAATGTACTTACCGGTGGGGTCAAATTTTCCCGCTCCTGCATTGTACCACTGATCTGTTACCGCCTGATTCATTCCTGTTTCTGTATTAAACAGAAAAATCCGGCTGACCGAAAAGGTACTAGGGAGGGTGTAAATTATCCAGCGGCTATCTGGCGACCAATCGTATGAGCGAACTTCCCAGCTTTTCGACCTGATAACCTCCGACACCTTTCCTGTCTCGGTGTCAATATAATTCAATCTACCCATTTTGTCGGACCACAACAGCTTTTTGCTATCGGGCGACCATACGGGGGAATACTTATATGAATCGCTCCCAAAAGTTACTTGCCTGGCTTCCTTCTCGCCTTTCTGATCCAGGAGGAAGATTTCATCTTCGCCAGTTCTATCAGAAATAATGGCAATAAATCTGCCATTTGGACTCCATGCAACATCACGGTCATGAACTCCGGCTGATGCTGTAAGGTTTCGGGTGATTCCTGTTTTGGCGGGTACGGTAAATACATCTCCTCTGGCCCCAAACACAAGTCTGTTGCCATCAGGTGAGATGTCGAAGGAATTGATAAATTTTGAAGCGTCAACCATTTTGGGGCGTGAGGCCGGAAAATCACCAGGAATGCTGACCGGGATCTTTGAAGCAGTTTGTGCCGTCAGGTCGTACTGATAGAGGAATCCTGCATATTCATATACGATTGATGAAGTGCCGAGAGAAGGAAACTTAATATCATAGTCTGTATAATGAGTCAGTTTTTCTGTCAGTTTAGAATCAAGGTCGTAAACAAACAAATTCATGATGCGATCCCGGTCCGAAAGGAAATAAACTTTACTGCCTTTCCACATGGGAAATATATCCTGAGCAGGATGATTTGTTAGGTTAGTAGTTTGTCGGGTATTAAAATCATGCATCCAAACATCATCGGCCATTCCTCCCTGATAATACTTCCAGGTGCGAAATTCCCTGAACACTCTGTTGTAAACCATTTTAGTTCCATCCGGAGAAAAGGAGCACCAACTTCCATCAGGCAGAGGGAGCTCCTCTGAAAGTCCTCCGGCAACATTAGCCGCAAATAACTGTCCTTTGAAATCATTGAATGATTGTTTACGTGAACGGTAGATAATCTGGTCGTTATTGCGCCATGACATTACAATATTGTTAGGTCCCATGCGGTCAGACAGATCATCCCGGTTTAAAGTGGCAGTAAAAGTAATCCTGCGTGGTTCGCCACCTGTTGATGGGATTACAAACACTTCGGTATTACCGTCATACTGTCCGGTGAAGGCAATACTCCTGCCATCAGGCGAAAAACGCGCAAATAACTCGAATCCGACGGGATCGTTGGTAAGTTTGGTAGCTTCACCACCTGTTGCCGGAACTGTGTATAAGTCGCCAGCATAGCTAAACACAACCTGATTTCCGTGAATTGCCGGAAACCTCATCAACCGCATCTCTTCCTGGGAATAAGCAGCCAGGAACATAAGAGCCAGACTAACAAAAACAATGACTTTTTTCATTTTCATGGTATTGATTTATAATAATAAATTAACAAGCAATAAGTTCAACTTCATCATTAAGGTACAGCAGATATGAATCAAAAGGTTTTGAGTACACTTTTCTTAATACTTCAAGATAAGAGTTTATCTGTTGTTTGTGTTCATGACGGGCAATTCCTGTCTTAAAATCAATAAGCACTATACGGTCAGGAAACTCGATAACCCGGTCAGGTCGAATAATATTACCCTTCAGACCTATCATTTCCTGCTCATTACGAACAACAATTCCAGCTTGAACTGAATCTCTGATGATGTCAATCCGGAATACCTTCGAGAGTATTTCATGAAAAACTGGTTTTTCTTCGATGCTGATACGTCCGGTAAAATGGTAATGATCAAGCAACGGACCTATTTGATCTTCCTTCCAAACCTTTGACAGAAGCTCATGAACAATAATTCCCCGCTTACGGTTTGACAAAACACCAGGCTCACGCTCATCTCCTGAATCCGTTGCCGAAAAAACCAGCTTACCGGTCCACTCAGCCGACGACATGCTAAGTGCAGAAATCATGGATATGTCCTGGTTAGCAGGCATTACAGGCGAAGTCACCTTCCCAAAACAATAATTACCGTTTACATCTGGTTCTTTTTCAGCGTGACACAGAAAGTCCTTGATTAAGAAAGGGATTCCGAAAATTGCAGACTTTTTCGGCTCTTCGCTAAGCACATATAACCTGTCAATCGCCCTGGTAAAGGCAACATAAAGCACATTCATCAGATCCAGCTTTGACTTTTCTGACTCATCCTCATAAAGCTGCTGAAATGGTGTTTTCTCAAGCATTTTGCCACAAGTCAGAAAAGCCGCACCAACCCTGTCATCAGCCACTTCACTTAGATTAACCCACATACTTGTTCTGGAACAGTTTCTAAGTTTCTCGTTTGCGAAGGGAAAAATAACCACCTTAAACTCAAGTCCTTTTGCTTTGTGTACGGTCATTACCTTAACTGAATCAGAAGCTTCAGGGGTGATTATGGATAAAGTTGTTGATTTTTGTTTCCAGTCTTCAATTAATTCTTTTGGCCCTCCTTTTGAAGCGATGTCAAATTCATGGACATACTCGAGCAGAAACTGAACAAAAGGATCACTGACCGAGCCGAACTCTAGCATTCTGATGAGTTGTTCGACCATATCGTACAAGCCTAGTGCGCTTAATCCGGCGCGGGTTTCGTCGTCAAAGGGCAACTGTCTTTCCGACTTTTGACCAATAATCCGAGACTTGGTTTCATGATGCAAAAAATTAATCCAATAACTTCCATCCGACACCTGATTCATTGAAGTGAAATAGAAAAAATCGCTTCTTGATACATCATCTAATGGGTTGGCAATATAGCCGATTGCCGCAATAAGTGCCCGAACCCTGAACGATGAAGAAACCAGCAATGACTCTGCCGAAACAACACTTATCTGATTGTTCATTAAAAAGTTCGCAATCAGGCTTCCTTCAATATTTCTTCTAACCAGAATAGTTATGTCACTTAAAGAATATCCCTCATCTTTAAGGCTTTGAACCAGCGCTAAAGTGCGGCTAAGATATGTTCCCTGAATATCTGAATCCTCTTCGGGAACCAATTGAATTTCAACATAACCAGTCTGTGTTTGGATTATCTTCTGAGCGAGGTCTTCATATACTCTTTGATTACGCTCCGACAGGAACTTCTTAGTGTATCCGAAGAAGCTGTTGTTAAAAGAAACGACTGTAGATGAAGACCTAAAATTGGAATCTAAAATTCGTGAATCGTAGTGATTCCTAAGGTGATCAGAAACAGATTCAATCCATTGGTTTCCATGAGGATTGTTGATGTGTGGCAGGTTGATAAACTGATCAACATCCCCATTACGCCACCGATAAATTGCCTGTTTGCCATCGCCTACCAGTAGGTTGAAATGGCCGTTTGCCAGTGAGTTATCAATAAGTGGCAGAAAATTATGCCATTGCATTATCGAGGTATCCTGAAACTCATCAATCATATAATGGCGGTATCTTTCGCCGAGACGCTCGTAAATATATGGGGCCGACACACCCGAAACTATTCCAGTGATTCGCTTATTAAATTCCGAAATGTGCACGAGGTTCAGTTCATTCATCACATCTATCAGGCTTCTTTGCAACGCTGCCAACAATGAAAGTTTATAGAGTTGTGGCACAAGAATTTTGCCCAGATAATATAGTCTTGAATGCTTGTTGTAATATTCGACGATATCATTGAGATAACTGTTGAGCAGATCCTGATTTGATTGGATGGCATTCTTCGCGTGGTGGCTTGCTCTGGGTGAAACCCATTTTCCGGTTGACTGGTACTTGTTCCATGAAGTCAACCCAAAAGCATGATCAACTTCGCCTTCAATTAACCTTTGGAGAAACTTGAGTATTCCGCTGTTTGACCCACCACTAAGGTCTTCCTCCTGAATCATCTCCGAATCGAACAACGAGAGAATTTTTCTTGATTTTTGACGTAGTTCGTTTTCAACATCTTTGCAAAAACCACTCCAATTCAACCGGCTTTGCAGAAAATCATCATCTGAGCAATTCTCCAACAGCCTGGCATACTCAAAGCTACTCTCATGGAGTAAATCAGTGGCAAAATCATGCAATTGTCTTTCAATCTGCCATCCTTTTTCTTCATCTATGGAATGTATGAGCAAATCTACCATCGCCCGGGTAACCAATTCGTCGGATCCAATGCGCAACATCAGGTTGTCAACACATTTCCTGATGACGACATCAGCATCCAGTTCAACATCAAACTGATGGGGCAATCCGAGATCGTAAGTAAACGTTCGCACCAGTCTATGCACAAAGGAGTCGATCGTACTGATCGAGAAATCGCCATAATGATGCAAAAGCTCCGTTAGGATACCGGCTGCCCTTTTTTGGATGATTTCCTTTGTGAGCCCTGTTTCATGATACAGTTCGTCCATCAGTCCAACATACCGTATCTGAGCAGCTGACTCAGAGGCAGAAAGGCCTTCTAGTGCATTTATTATCCTCGATTTCATTTCATTGGCAGCCTTATTGGTAAAAGTTACCCCAAGGATATGCCTGAAAGAGGTCGGGTTTTGCAGCAACAAAGTCAAGTAAGCCCTTACCAGAGTGTATGTTTTGCCCGATCCCGCCGATGATTTGTAAACAACAAGCGACATCAGTGCCCGATAATTAGTTTGGCTGTATGCACTTGCTGTTGCCCATGGATGATAATGGTATAAAGCCCCTTAGATAGGCGTAAATCCGCCAGGTTTACCCTGAAAGGAATATTTTTTGGATATTTTAAAGGCAATGACACCTGGAAGCATTTTCTGCCAGTTTGATCGGTCAGACTAAGGGAGGTAATATGTTCATCAATACCTGAAAAGTCAAGATAAACGAAGTCATTGGCAGGATTAGGCCAAATAATAGTTTGTCTGTTGGGCAAAACATGATCAGCAACGCCCACATTAACATCTCTGACCGAATCAAGAAACACAATAGTCTCGGCAAGAAACTCATCAATTGTAACCTGTAACAAGGGGAGCCCAAAACCCTGACCGATCCACTTATACTCAATGTAGTTTCTCTGAATTGGAAATCCTATTCCTAACGAGTCAATGAAAATACTATCGTATTCACTCACTGTTGATTTCAATCGCAGTACATCAAACTCACCATAAGGCGATTTCAACACGCCCCAGCCATCAACATGGTTGATCCGGTTACGGTCTACCATCAGGTATCCCAAATCAGGAACAGATACTTCAAGAAAAGAGTCAACTGTATCCTGCCACCC